>Ga0157368_1000534_pt1 | contig 17648 bp, 11 predicted proteins | sample AttbisABBM3_FD_113146 | JGI IMG/M metagenome (GOLD analysis project Ga0157368, IMG submission 113146) | Fungus gardens microbial communities from leaf cutter ant in Botucatu, State of São Paulo, Brazil - Atta bisphaerica ABBM3 | ecosystem: Host-associated > Fungi > Mycelium > Unclassified ...
ATGTATTACTCATGGTCATTTAGGGTAGGGTGCACAGTAGTTAGCACGGACCATGGGGATTAGTATATAAGGTAGACTACTCTGTACTTGGAACTCTATCGAGTTCTCTTGTGTTACTCAATAACAAGAGTTGTTTCTTGACTTAACCCTTTGAGTCTTGATCCATAACAAGTAGCAGTATTATTAGAAAATACTTTTTGTATTTAAGGACAACAGCCACTATATATAGTTATCTAATCTGATAATTATTTTGGATTTGTAAAATATGACTACATGACAAATAGGCTAGGTGTAATGTTATCCATTCAAGCTAGGATTATTATCTGCATAGCACTACTTCTTGCCTCTTTCTGCCTTATAATTGCCAAGTTGTATTTTTTATCCTGTCTTCTATACTACATTCACAGATATCCTTAGTAGGTGTGAATTACTCCTAATAAAAACCTTAGCAACTCAAGAACCATCTATATCATAAATAATACACTTTTTATTTGCAAATATAATTGAAAAACCAGTTTCATCAAGTCATCCAATTGAAACAAAAGTATATCTAGCCTCAGGAAAATATAGGACTTCACTGAGATGAAGCTTAGAGAATATAACACTATTTGTAGATCTAAAACAAGTTCTTCTTTTTCTACTGCACTAAAACTTTGTTTATTTGCAGCTTTTAGAACCTTTTGTATAATAGATTGAAAAGTAGAAAAATTGTCTCAATAGGAAGCAATATGAGTAGTAGTATCTGAGTTGAAAACTTCAATTTGAGTGGTAGTTGGTTCAATAATGCTAACAATTTCTTTAGCAGTAAGTTTTTTAATATCCAACCAATCTCTTCTTCAAACCAAGATTTATCTGAAGTTCCCTCAGGCTCAAATTGGCTTATATTATCCTTATCATCAAAGACCTCCTCCACCATGAAGGCACAATCTTTGTCTTTCTTCATAATATTCACATGAACACCTGATAATTTGATATTACTGCCACTACTACCTTTCTTATCCTTTCTGTCTCTTTTATTATAACACTCCTTCTTTTAGTGATTACTACTACAAATTCAGCAAGGCCTTTTCTTTCTTTTTTTTTTCTTATCCTTCCACTTTTCTCTACTCTTCTCTTTTCCTTCAGTTGCAAATGCCAATATATCATCACTATTATATCATAAGTCATTTCTTCTACTTGGATGAGTTTGATCCCACTCATCACATATAAAGATAATTAGGAGTTCAGATTCAACATCATGGCTAACAAGATAGACAGCAGTAAGCTAATTAGAAGTAAAAGTAGCCAACTAATAAGGTAAGGATTAAATGATGAAATTTTGGTAGTTATCATTACTAATGACAATACCAACAGATAACTCTACTTTCTTTGTACAAATATCATTCAGAAAGGTTTGAACATCTTCCTTGTCAGAACAGTGAGCATTTGTAAATTTACAGTATAAACAAGCTTGTGAAAAATGCTCTTGTAAGTATAGTCCTTTGCAATAATATCCCATATCAATTTGACAAATGGATGGAAGAATACAATAACAAAAGTAGAGTCTGAAAGATGTTGAACAAATAAAGAGTAAGTAATACTCTTATTTCAGTTCTAGATATCAACAGTTTCCTGGGTAATAGTAGGGATATGTGTCACTGTAGGGACAACAGTAGTGATGGAGAATGCAGGAATAGCAAAATGTGAGGGCTGTGCAGAAGGAAACAACACCAGACAAAGCAGACTACTATTAAAATATTCTCATAGCCCTTTTTCTTAGACTGCTGTCTGAAAACAGGGCACAAAAATTGCCCAGTTTGACCCAGACACATCCAACATGGGTACAAAGGTAGGTGGGATATCATTCAAAGTATTAGATATATTTGCTTCAATAAGATAAATTTGATTCTTTCAGCAATACAATATGTTAGGGCCTATAACCTGTAAGAATAACCTTAGTATACAAAACAGTACAAGAACTAAGGTATATATTATCCCACATAGTAAACTACATAGCAGAGTAGTACCAAATAGTGTCTATAAAAATAACAGATGAAACATAAGACCTGGCACAAATATAAAAGTCTAAATAGTCTCCAAAACCTCAGTAACATTAATATGAGTTTGCTAATCTAATAGAAAGATATCCACTTCTGCAAGTGTTTTGAGTAGAGCAGATATTAGGTAAGTATTATTTGTGATGGAAATCAGATTAAAAAATTCTGGAAGTAATAACAGGAAAGAGAGTGTGATTGTATAAGAAGTAAAAGACACCAGAGTTTGTACTAGAAAAGAATGATATAGCTTTGTAAAATTTGTTGCAAAGTTTGAGTTTGTGAATATTGGACATACAAACTCAGTCTCATGAAGGTAGTGTGAACAACTATAAGTATTTGTACCTATTGAATATACAAACTATACTAGATTATCAGTAATCTACACATATAAATAGATATACTCTAATGCTCATCTCAGTCTCACAAAAGTAGTATAAACAACTGAGATATAACCATCTATTATAGCTTTTTATATTAGAGATAAAAATGCATTACTATATAAATTTTTCATTAGTATAACATGATATTCTGCTAGTAGATGCTTTATAATTTAAACCTCAAAGTGTTAAGATAAGAAAAGAACCTTGTATTGGATAACACAAGAGAACTCAATGGAGTCCTAAGTACAAACTGTCTATTTCATATATACTTGTCAGAATCATGAACATTAGATTCAACTATTTTTATTTTGTTTTCCTTTTATTTTCTATTTTGGAGATTTAAGATTAGAGTTAGCATAATATTATAAGTTACTGTCACAAATTTATCACATGGCATGACTCAGTGTCACACATCAGTCACAGTCACATAATCACATGTCATATGAAAACATAGTAAAAGCTTCTTAAAAAAACAATATTACTACAATATGTTAAACACATATTGACCTTAAGGATAATATATGACCTTTAGAGTAGATTAATGGTACTATAGCATGGACTAGCAACTTAGTGTATATAAGACAGACAATTTTATACTATAAACTCCATTAAATTCTGGTAATAATCCAATCCAAAGTTATTTTCTTTAACTAGCTCTTTAGTCTTAAGATTGTAATAATACTTGGCTGATAGTCTGTGCTATACTAAACCTAGTCTATCCTAAAGAATATACATATTATATGCTGTTGATATATAGTATAATGTTATTGCTCTGGAACTTTCTATAATATTTCTATGTAATATGTAACATCACACTAACCCTTAACCCTAAGTCCAAAAAATAAAATGAAAATGAAAATGAGAAATGAGAAATGAAATGAAAATAAATAGAGTCTATTATCTTTGATTCTGATAGACTAGGCATTTTTATGAAAGAGAAGCTTCATCAAAGAAAGATGATAACCACATAGCCTATTAAACTACATGTGAAAATACTATATACTCAGTCTCTATTATTAATATGACAATAGTTTCTTGTCTTTATCACAAAATAAACTACTTACTTGTTTGTGATATACAAATCTTGAGTGTACTTTCAGAGGTTTTGGAGTAATTCAGAAGTTCAATAATAATGACAATAATAATGAAGATCAATATAGATGTCAATGATGAAAAAATGATTATTGATAATAATTAATGTTATTAAATATAAGGTCTAATCCTTAGATATAAAGATATATATATAAAAGAGTAATAGTTCATACACAAGCTGTTTTTATCACATGATTAAAACTTGTACCTGATGGAAGCTGTCATCTATCATAGCAGATGTCTGGCTAATTTTAAAATATAACTAATTATACCACTACATTGATATACTTGTATTTCTATAAATACTTATTGCTATGAGATATACTATATATTATCAGAAACAGTTTGATGAGCACTTTCCAATGCAAGTTTAATTATATAAATTTGTCCAGCAATTCATGAGATAATTGTCATATATCAAGTTTATCTATTTGGAAGATATGTTTCTGTAACGGTGCTATTACTATAACAATCTACAGCATAAGCCCTTCTATTTTCTATAATAACTATTTTTTGTAACATATCCCTATAATGATATTGCAACAATCTGAGTATTCAGTCTTCTATGACAGGAATACTTCTATTAAACTTGGTTTTTTATAGCAGGATTCTCCTATCTTATCATCAGTATCTCACCACTGAAACCTCTACTCAGGGTGATATACTAAAATTCCAAGTATCTCCTATATATCTAACTTGTATATGAGACTAGTAGTTACACTGTAATTCACTAGTCTAATAATTAACAAAGATAACTCTTATTGAACTCAATTCCTGGTGTTCAACAGCAATATGCTCAATCAGTACTCACTTCCATCTCAGACTTTATCTATTCCTCTGAAGTTGTGATCATGTGGCAGACAGATAGTGCAGCACATAAGCTAAAGCTAAAGCCATTCTACAAGTCCACATCACTGAGCTCTTTCTATAGAATTACATACTCTGCAGATTTCCAAGCTAACTCTATGAACTTTCATCTCCTAATGTGAACCATGCCTGACAATAATAACCAATAAAACTTTTACAGTTACTGATAGCCTGATATCTCCATTGTTTGTTTTTTCTTTTTCATATTCCATATATGTTCAGATAACCCTTATTTAGGGCTTTCTATCACAACTTGGTTTGTGAAAATTGGTCTACTAGTTGTGAAGATATAAGCTAAATAAAGATTATAACAGCCTTTTAGTAATCTGGAACATATTATTTCCTCCTCCATAAAAGATATATTTCTTATTGATCTCTAAGTATTCTTATTATTTACAAAATCTAAGTCAACAAAACCTACAAGCTGAAGACTTGCTTCTTTATGGTAAATGATACCATACTCTAATATGCTCTTTACATATGCTAATACATATTTCATGGCTTTCTAGTGTATATGACCAGGGTTTGATGCAAAACATGAGAGTAGGTTAATAGAAAATAAGAAATCAGATTAGGTACCCACTTGTAGCTATATCAACAATCCTAATGTCTTACAGTAAGGAATTTTCTTCATTTTTGCAACTTTCTTCTCATTGGTAGATGAGTCATTTATTGTCAGAGTTAAAGACAATGGACTTTATTCAATTTCTTTCCACTTTTATTTTCTTTCTTTTTCTTTTTTTCTTTATTTTTTATGCTTGGAGATCTAGAAGTAGGGTCTAGCATGATGTCACAGTCACATGATACTATCACAGTTATGTGGTCATGATAGAAGGATATAGAAGATTTTAGTATAATAATATCATATAGTATATTTAACATATGTTGATTTTAAAGCAAACATCTGGTTGTTTAGGGCAGGCTATAGACCCTGAGCCAGTAGTATATAAGATAGACAATTTTTTACAGAGTTCTCTATCAAGTTCTCTTGTGTAAACCCTATACAAGGTTTCTTTTCTTGACCAACTCTAAGATCTTGAGATCATAACATTTATTGATAGGGATGTTCCAACTGAGAGTAGAATTAATCTAGGTTTATAATTAGCTATACTGAAATTTTCCAACATTCTTTTTATATATATCTTCTAGAATATCCTAATCTCTTTTTCCTAGCTCCTGTTTTATCTTACTAGCTTCCTCTTTATTTAATGATTCACTCATAGTAATATCTGTATATATGTAGGTAATTATGAATTTTCCATTAGAAATGTGTCATATTCTAATAGTAGGTTCTGCACAAAACTAACTGTATCCTAGCTCTTTGTATGTTTAGCTCAATGTCTTAAACTAGTTATGTCTTTCCTGTATTTGTTTCATACAAGGTTTTGCAGAGTTTCTAGACCTTTTCTCTTTCTCTCTCCTCTACAAAACCCTCTAGTTACTTCATATAAATATCAATTGCTAGAATTAAAGATGGTAAACTTTACTTATTTTCATTTTCTTATTTATATTTTCTTTCTCTTTTTTATTTTTCAAACTTAGGAAAAGGGATTAGCATGATGTCACAAACTGTCACAATTTATGGTCACACAATCACATGTCACAAATCACATCAAATAAGGTCCTAAAACAATGATATCATACAGTATGTATTACATATGTTAACTTTAAGGCAAATATATACTCTTAGGGTAGGTTTAATATAGTACAGATCATTAGTTTAGCATATATAAGGTAGAAAGATTGTACTTAGAAATTCCATCAAGTTCTTTTATGTAAATTCTATACAAGATTCTTTTTTAACTAGTTGCTAAGTTTTAAATCATAATATCAATGTCAATGTTACTATTCTTCTAAGTAGCCACAAAGTCCAACTACCAGAGATAAAAGTCAACTGAGGCAACTACTGCTAGTAGAAGACAAAACAACTCAAGACAGGCTGTAGCTGTATACATCTCATCAAAGTCAACACCTTATACCTATATAAATCTCTATACAACAATCCAAGCCTTCTAATTACTAACCAGCCTCTTACCATTAAACTTTGGAGCAAAAACACACTTTGATCCTATTATATTCCTACTATCTAGCCTTTCAACTAGGTCATATATGCCTCTTACTTTCATTACATTCACATGACCTACTATAGTTACAAAAGTCCCAAAAATTCTTTCTTCACATGTCAGACACTCTTGTGATGCAATTTTCAGTTCAAAGGCTTAGGATCATATCTTAATTTTTTCACTGCTACTGGCAAGTTTTCTTCAGCCATTTCTTGTTTTATATTCTCAACTCCTCCAACCTCTTCAGCAACTTCAATCTCTACCAAGTTCTCTAATGCCATCATATTACTACTATCATTAACATCATTTTGCCTATTAGCACTCAATCTCTTTCCAAGGTTTGTTGATTTATTCACTGTTGCATTATCTATTACTGTATTTATTTTCTCTTCTGATATTTATACCCATAGTAGATCTGCATTATAATTTCACTCAGCATGTTCTGCACTCTTGATATAATTTTTTCTCCTCAAATATGATGTTTTGGACACTATATACCATTCCTATTGTATGATTCAGAAGTTTATAGCTCCTCCAACTAAATTATTCAACTAGAGTAAGTTTAGTTGCTCTTGGTTTAAGCTTCAAAATATCCAGCTTAGCAGTGATCTTTATACAGGCTGTTGATCCAAATAGTCAGAGATATGACACATGCTACTGCTTTCCAAATTATATTTCAGCTAAAATAGTATCTGAACAACAACATGATAGTATTGAGTTGCAAAGGTAAGCAATAGTTTATATTATTTCTGGCTAATATTTTGTTGACAGTCCTAACTCCACAAACATTATATTTGTAGCATCTAGAATTGTTCTCATACTCCTTTCTACTGTACTATTCTGTTCATGAGCATATGTGGTTATGAACTTAATAATGAAACCCTTTTCAGCACAGAACTTCTCTCACAAACAATTGTCCTATTCTTGTTTTCAATCAACTCTGATCCTCAGAAACTTCTAACCTGTCTGTCTCTCACTCTTAGCAATGTATGTTTTCAACACTCTTAGTATGTTCTCAGCTGACTTCTTCCTCAAAAATTCTACAGTTTGGAAAGATGATACCCCATCCATCAAAAGTATAAATTATTAAGACCTACCAGCTGATATAATGGGAGAGGGCTTCTATAAGTCAATATAAATACATTCCATTACTCTTGTCTTATGAACCACATCATTATCATATGGTAAGTTATGTGTTTTTGGATATTTTTCCAAAAACAGTCCTCATAGACACTCTTTAGACTATAGTTTCTAATGACACCAACTTTATCAACTAGCTTCTTCCTCATCACATTCCTAATAGTATCTATCCTAATACGTTCAAAATAAAAATGCTAGATATCCATTGGGACTGGCTCTCTTAATAATTTTGTAAGAAAAACTTGTAGTGTCTCTAGAATATTTACTAGGTAAAGTCCATTCATTCTAATTCCCTTAATATCAGGTTTGAATACAAACCTAGTGTGTATAGGATATTTTGTAGAATGAGATCTACCTTCTGATTCATCTCCTTTTATCTACCTGAACCCACATTCTCATTGCCCCTTGCCCAGCAATGTTATAATCTCAAGACCTTAGAGTAGGTCAAGAAAAGAAATCTTGTATAGAGTTTACACAAGAGAACTCAATGGAGTTCTTAGTATAATGTATCTACCTTTATATACTAACTATTAATAGTCCATGCTCAACTATTTATAGTCTGCCCTAAGGACCATGTGTCAGCCATAAGATTATTATGTGTTGTATATATTGTATGACATCATTGTGCTCAAACCTTCTACCATGTTCCATGTGACCACATGATTGTGTGATCATTACTGTGACTATGTCATCTGATGTGACTGATTTGTGACAGTTTAACTATTATATCACTCTAACCCTAACTCTTGATCCCAAAATAAAAATATGAAAAGAAAAAAGAAAAAGAAAAAGAAAAAGAATATTAAATGAAAAAACTAGCATCCAAGCTTTGCATATCTGACAAGCAATCTCAAAGCTTGTTCCTCTTCCAGCTATTCATCCAAAAGCCAGTTTTTCAAAAACTGTACACTTAATAAAATCATCTCTCTAAACAAAACAATGGTTTGTAGCTTCAAAATCAATAACTATACTTACTTCTTTTCTACAGCTCTCCTTCTCTAAATTAGACACTGTAGCTATCAACACAACAGTATCTCTTGGCAACTCAACCACTGTATTAAGAGCAGCTATATCTCTATTAGTTGCTGTATTAAAAAATATAAGTGATAACTTTGTATATTCTACTAGTAGAATAAGTAAGCATTATTTTAATAAGTCTGTTACTGTTGAGATTGTTGTCTTTGTTGGCCAAAATTTGGTAAAAATTGGCTCTATTTGTCTCTGTTTGCCTTCTCTTGGCCAGTAACAGTTCTCAATTGAATATTCTGAGTATCAGCAGTTTTGGTCTATACAAATCAGTTGGTATAATCCACTTGTCTAAAAAGTAGTTAGTGAGTTACTAAATATACCTCTTTTATTGCAGTTACTAATTCAGGACCAGTAAGCATTTAGTTATGCAATTATATCAATAAATGAAGTAATAGCATAGAGTGTGGTAACAATCAGATCCTAAGATACTGGTAGAGAGCCAAAGACAATAGAATAGAAAGATATATCTTTTATCTTCTCACTAAGAGTATTTATGTTTGCCATAAAGTATGGAAAAAAACAATATAGTTTGGGAAATTATTCCCATTCCAGAAATGTAAGTTTCTGAGTTGTTCCTCAGCATGTAAAAGAGCCAGCTTAGACAATATATGTCAGAGTTGAAGATAGTAAACTCTATTTATTTCTATTTTTTTTCTCATTTTATTTTATTTTTTATTTTTATTTTCTGGACTTAAGGTTAAGGGTTAGCATAATGTCACAAATTATCACACATCTGTCACATGTCATATAGAAAAATGTAGAAGATTCCAGAACAATAATGTTATCCTATATATTAATGGTATATAATATACATAGCCTTTAAAATAGGCTAAGGATAGTATAGCACAGACCAGTAGCCTAGTATATATGAGGTAGATACTTTGGACCTGGAACTCTATTGGATTCTCTTATGTAAACTCTATACAAGGTTTCTTTTCTTGATCTACTCTAAAATCCTGAGATCATAACATTAGAGTATTTCTAAGCTAAGAGATAAATAAAAATGACTAAATAAGACTTGACTAAGGATTTTAGTTAGAATATCAGTAGGATTCTTTTTCCCATCAATGTAATATGGTTTAACTTGTTTATCCTCAATTAAATCTCTTATATAGTGATAGCAAATATCAATATGTTTGGAGCACTTCTGTTATATCTCTAGAAAAGTAAGCTAAGGTTATCACCATAGACATAAGGGGTTGAAACATTAAAACTGATTTTATTGAGAAGGTTTCTTGTTCAAACAAGCTAACAGCCACAATTAGAAAGAGCTATGTATTCAGTCTCAGTTAAAGACAAGGCTACTGTCTTTTGCTAGCAGCTCATCCAGGATGTTACTCCACAAGTCATGAGAGTAATATAACCAGTCATAGATTTATATGATTCTGGATTTTATATCCAGTCTGAATTAGAATATGCCAAAACAAACTCATTGCTAAGTTCATCACAGACTATCCAATACTTACAAGTATCAAGCAAATAACTACAGAGATACAATCCTGCTCAATAATGCTTATTTGAGGGATTTTCCATCTGTTGGGCAAGTTTGACTACAGCAGATTCTATATCAGAACATAAGCCAATTATTAAATATATTAGAGATCCAATCATTTTCTGATACTTTTGATAGAAATTGGGATCACACTGCTTATCATTGGGTTTAAACACATGGCCCAATGGCAATGGAGTACTTTGTTAGGTTAGTTGTTATATTGAAGCATACTGGAACTTTGTTTAAGTACTCAGATTGGTCTACAAAGATCTTTCAATCTTTGTATTTACCACTTATGTGCATCTCAAGAAACTCTTTGATTTTTATAAGATTATAGCATTCCCATTTTGTTATGAATTTTCACTTCAATTCTAAGAGGAGTGGGAAATTTTTTAAACCCATAAAGCAAACATCATCAACATAAACAATTGCTATAACAAGCTCTCTAGTCTCTTCATCAATAAAGTAATATACACTAGCATCAAATTTACATCACTTAAATCTTAGATCTAATATTAACTTAGTCATAGTCTACCACCAAGATAAGCTAGCTTGCTTAAGCTGTACAATGATTTGTAGAGTCACTAGACTTTCTTTTCTTTGCCAGGTAGCCTGAAATCTTTAGGTTGCTCCATATATCCAAATTACTATGATGGTAGGCAGTTTTTATATCAACACTATGGATATCCCAATCTTTAAGGGCAGTAACAGCTAGAAATAGATATACTGTCTCATGGTAGACAACTTGAGAGAATAATTTATCAAAGTTAATTCTCTCAATCTAAGAAAATCCTTTTATAACAAGTCAAGATCTGTAACAACTATCAAACTTAATATTGAATACCTAGTAATTCTTTATTGCTTTCTATCTCTTAGGAAGATCCACAACTTCATAAACATTTCTGTCTTTAAGCAATTTCAGCTCCTCAAGACAGGACTCATGCTACTTCTTTTGAATATCAGCTGGTGTTGTGGCAGCTACTAACCAAGACAGTCAATAGTACACTAAGTAATCTTATAAAATGAGAATCACAAGAGAACTCAACAAGGAGTTCTCAATATGTTTCTACTTTATATATACTATAAGTACATGGTTCATGCTAGCAGTAAATAGCCCTACTCTAAAGTCCATACATTAGCCATAAGATGAATATGTTATAGACATGTATCTTGATATCATTCTTCTAGCCCCTTCTCCTAGATTCTAGGCCTATGATATTATGTCATATAATGTGTCATGTGACTGTGGTCATGTGCCTCTTCATTGTCCAAGAAATGAAAGAAACAGAAAAAAAAATCAAATCAAAGAAAATAGATAAAAAGAGAAGAAAATTAAAATAAAATATAAGGGTTTAAGTGTACCATGACCATTACCTCTCTCTCTCATACCACCATCTTATATGGTAGCATCTAACAGAGAAAGTGCAAATACATATTATTTTCTATTCTTCTCAGTCATGTTGTATCCAGTGGAGGTTAATAACATTTCCAAAGATATAAACATGGACAAACTAAGAGGTAAGTCCAAGTCATCAAGCACAAACTTTTCCAGAGAATCTTTAACTCACTCTGACATCTTATCTGTCCCATACATGGATAGAATAGAAGTGCAAAGTAAAAACCTCTCTTGGGCAAATCAAATAGAGACAAAAATCTTTCAACTATCCTATGCTACTCCAAAGAAGAGGTTTTCTGACATCCAACAAAAGGCTAATATTTCAAAAGACATGTCTACACCATGTACAGAGAGTGAGAATATTAATAATCAAAATACAAACTAACTATATAGTCTTGATTTAGCTTCTATTCCTTATAGGGAACATCAACCAGCTAATCCAGAGATATGGGATGGACAATTGCATCCAATTTCTATCTTCAAAACTACTGAAACTATTAGTAAGAACCTGACTAATATCAAAACTTTGCTTTACTGTATCATGGATTACATTAAGAATAGAAGTATCAAGAATAACAGGAAAGAGGACATCTCTAGTCTTATAGGCTTTGAAAAAGCAGCCTGGATGCTTATCTCATCTATTTATAAAGATGGCTAGGATACTTTGAATACAGATGATAAGAACATGTCATTTCAATAGAAAGTCTCTACACAATTCAACAAGAATAAGACTATAGCTATTAAGCACAACAAGAATCAAGATGAATCTCCAGTACTCCAACCAGTCAACTTCTCTAATGTCTCTCCACCACCAGTTCCTCTTAGACCATCTAAGAAAGAATTGAACAAGTCAAAACTCCATAGCAAAAACAACAAGTCTCAGCAAAATCATCCTGATAATAAGGAGGGGCAATCATATGCCCAAGTGTTGACTGAGAATATACAATTATCAAACCCACTCACATCTTCAACAACATTCATATTGCCTCTAGACTACAAGTCATTAAAGTTTCTCTCAAGTCAGATATAGCTATAGTCTGAATCAATATCTGGAATTTCCAGAGTGAATCTTCTGCCAAGGTGCTTATCAATCAATACTTTAACTTTGGAAATCACATTGCTATGGTATGAGGTGCTAATATAAATTCTGAAGTCCTCTGATGCAAAAATTGTTGGAGATGGGGCCATACCACATTTGCTTGACAGAAATGCCATCAACAAATGCAACAATTTGTCTACTCTAGGGCCAGATCATGTATCATGGAAACATTTAAAAGTTGTTGTGAAGAACAATAAGTATTTACTTAATTTTGTCAACATTGCTAATGCATACATTAATCTCAGTCACTGGCCATTGCATTTCAAGATTTCCTTGTCAATTATTATTTCCAAACCCAATAAATTGACATATAACTCTTCTAAAATGTTTTGTTCTATTGTTCTCCTCAATACCTTAGGAAAACATATTGAGAAAATCATTGGTAAAAGATTTCAAAGGCAATTCATTGCTTCAAATTTTGTTTATCCCAACTAACTAGGTAGACTTAAACAATACTCTATTGCTGATATAAGTGTCATAAATATAATAGACTGCATAAATCTGAACATCATCAACATTTCACATAGTGTTACAAAGCCAATTTCAAAATCAACTCCCACAACTGGAGACAAAATAGTGTGAACTATACCCTTACTCTTTGAAGTACTCTAATTGCAAGGGAGAGTATCAGGCTAACTCTAACCAATGTTCCTTTTGGAGACATCACTTTAACAAAGAATGGCATGTCAAGAAATACCAAGAGTTCCAAGATTCAAGGAATGCATCAATTCACTCAGCTGTAAGCAGTATCAAAGTATTATTATCAAAAACTTCAAGCTATATTTGCAAAATGTTTGCAAGAACAAGATGTTACTTGATACCATTCTAAAAACAAATATAAATATCAACATTCTTTTCATTTAAGAACCTCTATGATCAGTTACCTGCACTATTTCAAGTTCCTCTAGCAAAGAAGGAGACAAAGTTGTAAGAGCTTCTAATTATCCAAAATAAATTACTTTTTCTGGATCACCATGTGATGAAAATGATTTTTCAAGAGTTATTTTATACATAAATATTTGTCTTTTTCAATTATGTTTTTCTCTTCAAAAAGACATTTTTAATCACAAGAACATTTGTTGCTTTTCCTTTTTTAATAATGGTAACATTTACTTCATGATTAACATCTATTCAGATGCTAATTAATCTGCTTTAAAGTATCTAAAGAATACTAAAGCAAACATTCACAATGTTTTAGTTATGATTGGTGGCTTTAATATTAGAGATAGTAATTGGAACCCTTCATATTCTTTTCATTCAGTTCATAGTGATTTACTTGTTGATATTGCAGATGCCTTTGATTTATCTTTTTCATATCCTACTAACTATTGTGGCAACCACTAAACACAAAGTCCAATAGTAACACAAGGCAGCAAATCTCTTAAGACAGATATAAAGTGGGAAATTCACAAGAGAACTTGACAAGGAGTCTCTGCTAAATTAGAGTCCTATCCTGGTCCATGCTACCAATAATTAAGCCTACCCTATTGTCCATACTACAACCTCATGTTCATCTCAAGGCCACTATGTTGTATACATGTACCCTGATGTCATCTTCTAGGTTCTTTCACCATGTTCTAGGCCTATGACATCACATCATGTGATATGTCATGTGACTGCAATGTCACATGCCTTTGTATCATCCAAAATAAAAATAAAATAAAATAAAAATAAAAATTGTTAGTGTTCAAGCATCCCATAACACTAACCAAGTTTCTACCAGATATTTGAACAATGCAAACAATTCAAATTATGTCATCAACCTCATGTTCCTTAGGTCTAATTCATTAGGATTTGACAATCATTCCATCTTTCCAGATCTTCAACATCCTTCTGATTATACTCTACTTATTGTCAACATTTTCATTATTGAAGAAGACAAAAGATGTACCATCATCAAGAATAGCAAAGAGAAAGAGAAATTTACCTCCAAACTTATGAAAACCATTAAGAAGATCAATATCCCTCAATTAGTGGATAAAGACTCACTTAAACTCACTGTTTAAGAATTTTCAAGGAAATCAGATCTCTTGTGGTATAAACACTTGAGATGTGCTAATATCACAAAACATTTTAAATCTTGGTGGAATAAGGAATACCAAACTAAATTAGCAAGTTACAGAGCATCCAAATGAATTGATAACTGGAAGGCTTTCAAATGATCCATCAAAAAGACTAAAAAGAGTTTCTTTGATGACAAAATTCAAGAAATCACATCTAAGAATCAAAGACCTTAGGACCTCATAAACTGGATCAAAAGGTGAAAACTACCAGCCATAAAAGCATTATGTTTTAATGATTGACAATATATAGAACTTGATGAACTTTGGCAAGCACTTCATCAATCTTTCAATTCAGTATAAGATTGTCAAATCAGTATTGATGTTTTGGACAAATTTCCCTCAAAACCCGTATCAAAATAGACATTATTCTCAAATGAAGAGTTCAAGAGGGTCATCACAAAGTGTAACAACTCATCTATACTGGGACCAGATAAAGTGTCATGGAAACACCTCAAATCATAGTCAACATTGCTAATACCTATATCAACCTAGGTTATTGGCCATCACATTTCAAAATGTTGTCATCTATCATTATTCCCAAGCCCAATAAGACATCCTATGACACTTCTAAGTTCTTTTATTCCATTGTTCTTCTGAATATGTTGGAAAAATTAATTGAAAAAGTTAGTGGGGAAAGGCTTCAATTCCAAGCTATTTTAAATAATTTCATTTATTCTAACCAACTTGGAGGACTTAAACAATGCTACCACTGATGTAAGCAATTTTTTAACCTATCTAATTTGTTCAGGATGGATCAAAGGTCTTCTTATGAGTACTTTGGTATTTGATATAGCTCACTTCTTTCCATTGCTCAACTATTGACTTTTTCCTCTCATATTAGATAAGGCTGGTTTCAATTCACGAATTTCTCATTTATTTTTCAATTATCTAGTTGGTAAGAAAATCCAATACCTTTGGAACAGTTTTTCTCCTCCTTTTTTCAATGTCAATGTTAGTATAGGACAAGATTCTGCTTTATTCCCCATTCTTTTTTTTTTAAATCAACAATTAATTATGTGGAGCTCAATAGCAGACCACAGTAACTACTAAGTAGCTACATATATTCAAAATGAAACAATAGAAAAGCTAAAAGAGGAAAGAAAAGAAAAAGGAAACTAATACAAAAGAGAAAAAGACAGAGAAAGAGAACTCAGAAAGAGGCTATATGAAAGTTAATATATTAGGTACTGTTGAATTCTAGGAAAAAAATGAAATGGGCTAAGATATCCCTTCTCAGATTTCAAATGTTGTTATATCTTTTGCACTTATGAAGTATATATTTTCTAGTTTCAATCATATAAAGGCCACAGAGGCACATGAAGTCTTCCTGTGGAAAGAACTTTAAATGATATTTACCAATGGGAGTGTGATTGACTATAGCTGTCATAGCTCTTGCATATAGCAAGTTAGAATAACTGAAATGTTTCAGCCACAATCTGCCTTTAGAATATGTAGGTTCAATGATATTGAGATTGTTGTCAAGAAAATATCTTCCTTTATTACCTGAAACTTGAATCATTTTCCACATATTTGTGATTTCATCATATTCCTTCTTTCAACTAAAGTCCTATGATAATTTTCAAAGGAATAAAGGTGATAGATTGAATCTCTTGGTTCCTTTGTTAATAATATCATGAAGCAACCATTTGTCTTGACTAGGACAATCCCAAAATTTGAGGGAATTGTGATGATTTCTTTTGAAAAACTCCCTAATTTCCTTAAAGATGGCCAAGTTCTAGGTTTTATATGAATAAGTGGATGAATCAAAAATCTTTTTAGCTGTATGTATGAAGGCATCTACAATAGGACCTCTGACTTTCAGTCTCTGTTTAGGGATTAACTTTTCCATTAATAGATGATGATTATCATAATTAGAGAAATGTCTTGACTCTAACAATGACTTGATAATGTAATTTGGTGGTAGTGATTGAGTATGGAGTTGTAGTCTTCTACTAAGTTTTTGAAGGTGTAAATATATTAAAATAAGGCCTATAATGGCCTCAATGCCTGATAATGGAGAAGTATGAAATGCTCCAAGGATTTATAGAGCAGCTCTTTATTGCATGTTTCTAAGAACTTTAAGCAGGTATACTAGAGGGGCTTTGTTGTAAAACTACAACAGGAAGCCATATAATGTTATAGGAAGGATATATGCCCTATATAAAAGGCATTTTTGAGATGGGATGAGACCTCTTGATGAATTTCCAAGTATTTTTATGCTTTGAACCATGAATACAGCCTTGTTCACATAGAAGTTGACATGTTGACAAAAAGACAGTTTCCTATCAAAGATAAATCCCAAGTAATGCCATGTTTCTTTGGAATGAAAAACTCCATGTGATCTAGAAAAGTGGAAGACTTCAGTTTTCCCATATTTGATAACTAGGCTGAATTGTTCCAGTAGATATGATATAATACAATAACTACAAAAGAGATTTGAGTTTGAAATATAAAAAGATTTGTTCTGAGGAATGAAAAGTCCATCATCTACAAAAGAGATGACAGAGACAGAGATTTTTAGGTTTTTAATCTTTTTTCAAAAATATGAAAGACTAGCAATAAATATAATGTCAATAAAATAGGAGAAAGATCTAAGCCTTGGCTAATGCCAATGTTAACATCAAAGAATAGAGAAGAGAGATCATTCCAGAAGTATTTAGTCTTTTTACCTACTAGATAATTGTTGAAGAAACAAGAGATCTTGAGGTCAAATCCCAACTTGTTCAGGAGTAGCAAACATATTTGATAGTTAAGGGATAGGAAAAATTATACAATATTGAATGCTAAAATACTAGTTGAGCAGTTTTTGACCTAACTTGTTGTGGCAACCACTAGTTACAAAGACCAATAATCACACAAACAAGTAAAGCTCTTAGTAGGCTATTGATGTGGGGATCACAAGAGAACTCAACAAGGAGTCTTGTTACAAACTTAAGACCTTAGGGTTGGTCAAAAGAGTGAACCTTGTATTGGGTTAACACAAGAGAACTC
>Ga0157368_1000535_pt1 | contig 17623 bp, 12 predicted proteins | sample AttbisABBM3_FD_113146 | JGI IMG/M metagenome (GOLD analysis project Ga0157368, IMG submission 113146) | Fungus gardens microbial communities from leaf cutter ant in Botucatu, State of São Paulo, Brazil - Atta bisphaerica ABBM3 | ecosystem: Host-associated > Fungi > Mycelium > Unclassified ...
CTCTAATTAAGAAGAGACTCCTTGTCGAGTTCTCTTGTGAATTCCCCACATTATACTTCTCCTTTGAGGTTTACTCGTTAGTGAGATCATTGGACCTTGAGTGTCTAGTGGTTGCCACAACAATGTACAACAGAGATTAAGAGTATGATATCAGAGCACATGTATATATGGCATGGTAGCCTTATGGTGGATGAGTAATAGGACATGAGGACGATGCATGAACATTAGGGCAGGTGGATATTATTGTAGCACAGATCACATTGTATTTATATAAATAGAGGAACAATGCAGCAAGGGCTCCTTGTCGAGTTCTCTTATAATCCCCACTACTAGATAGCCTACTGAGAGCTTTGCTGAAGTCAACATATCACAAGTGCTGTTCCGGCGAGTGGTTACTACAACATTTATCAGATCTCAAAGTTAATGAATTGTTGTACTTGAAGATTGCACTTTTGAATTCTTCTTCAGAGAATAATGTTCATATTGTAGCAACCTTGTTTGGAATTTCTTCTAACAACTCCAAATTAATCTGATAACTTTAAGCCAAATTGAATGATGAATGAAGTACTTGCCAAAGATCTTTGAGCTCTAAATGAAGTTGACTATTATGTTGGATGGCTTCAATAGCTGGTAATTTGTGCTTTTTGACCCAATTCATAAGCTCCCAGTGACCTCCTCTTTTTACCACAAATTCTTGGATTTTAACATTGAAAAATGTATGTTTGGTCTTCTTGGTAATATTCCTGAATTTCCTCCAATTCTCAACATTTCTTGAAATTCTGTAATTTGAAAGTTTTCATAATGAATAAAGTGATACAGAAAAGAGGAATTCCAATTACTGTCTCTGATATTAAAATTCCTAGCCATAATCAAAATGTTACTAATATTAACTTCAGTATCCTTTAGATACTTTCAAGCTGTTTAAGATGAGTCTGAGTAAATGTTAATTAAAAAGTAAATGGATCTATTGTTAAAAAAGAAAACACATGAAATATTCCTATGGTTAAAAATATTTTTTCATAAAGAAAAATAGAAATATAAAAGTCTAACATTTATATATAATATGACTCTAGGAGAATTGTGATCATTTAATGCATTCCTAGAAAATGTAAGCCAGTTAGGGTAGTTCAGTATTCTTACCAAATATTCTTCTTCTTTGCTTAATGAACTTGGAAAGGAATGAATGATCAACCATAGTAGTTCCTAGATGAAGATTATATCAAAATCTTTCTGTGTTTCTAGAATAGTATTAGTAAGCAAGTTGTTCTTGCAAACATTTTGCAAAAAGATTTTGATATTAGTACAAATCATGCTTGACTACCACTTATGTTTAAGCAAATTGATTGTCTTCTAATATCTCAAAGTTCTTGATATTTCTTGGAGTGCTATTCTCTATTGAAAGGATATATATATTTGAATTGGCTTGATGTTCACCTTTGCAATTCAGATATCTGAATGTGAGGGTATGGCTTGCTTTGTTTTGTTTTAAGCCTTGGTGGATTAGTTTTGAAATTAGCCTTACAATACCAAGTAAATTGTCAATAGTACTCAGTTTTGTGAGAATCATTGCACTTGATGCACTTTGATCCTTGTGCTTGGCATGAAAATGTTATATATTTCTATTTCCAGCAATTTTTGCATTGCAAGATGCTTGGATTCATATTTGCACCTCAAATGGTGGCAATATAGTTTCCTACATTGAAATACCTGTTGATTAGTCTCTTTGCCTTACTTCTGCTCTGGACATCCCAGATATCCAACCAGATGATTGCCATATCCAATTTCAGCAATACTTTGATGATCCTTGGTCTTGAAGCAACTGTAATATTGTTGAAAATATGATTGTTTTTTATGATTGTTTAACAACATCTGCTATTATAGATATATTAGTGTTCTCTAGAAGATATGAAATACTTATAATCTTCAAGTATGATTTTGATTGTAGTAATCAAGGAGTTTTGACATTGTCTGAGCCGATTTGGTTAGCATTCTTTACATATCTCTTAATTGTTTGTAAATCAAGAGATATAGCAACTTTATTGGTAATAATAGTAATGCCAGCCTGATCTATATATACAAAATTGGCCATGACATCCAATTTGATGTTTTTCAATGCTCTGTTGAGGTTGGCAATGTGTTTGCTTGAAGATTCCATGAAATTGGCCTTGTTTTCATTACTTATTGGAATGATCATCTGTTTTCTGGATGGTCTCTTTGTCATCATATTCACTTTGAACTTCAGTTTCCCAATATTATTGATAATCTTGTGAATATTGTTGATTTTGCTCACCTGTAATTTAGAGAACATCTCCTTGATTTTGCTAGTCATTGGCACTGAAACTTGAGCATACAATTTACTACTGTCTTTCTTTTCCATCAGTTTGGTACTTTTCTTAAAGAATTTGGAAATTTCTTGAACTTTCTTAGGAGATTTCAAAAGAAATCAGCAGTGGAAGTTTTGCAAAACTTGCTAGTTTCTTAGTCAGTTTATTATCTTTGGGAGACTTTTTGGTTTCCTGGATTTCTAGCATGAATTTGGATGCTACTTGTTGTCTGAATATTCTGTTGTCTTTGTTAGTAACAAGAGTATCCCATCCTGATTTATATATTGTCAAAATAAAGTTTTAGGCCACTTCACTTATACCATTGAGATTCAATATGTCATTAGCTTTAGTACAATCTATATTCTTGTATTTGATATAGTTAGTGATACAATAAAGAGACTTTTTGATATTTTTAAAATACAATGGAAGATGTTTGAGTGAACCATGTAGTGAAATGGGATGAAAACTACTATCCCATAAGTCTTGCTCAGTTGTTTGATTAATATTGTATAGTAATTAAATATTGATAGCCTCCTGTGGAAGATATATGTTAGTAATGCTGTTAGCCACACTCTCATCTTGTGATCCAGGCATGTTGTTGAGGGCCAGTGCCTCATTTCATACATGTTGAGATTCCTTCTAGGGGCTATTATCAGTTGCTAATCTAACCAACTTACCTGCTTGTTTGTTATTCAATATATAGGATAGCTAAGAGCTATTAAATGGTTCTTAAATGTCTTCATCCAAAAAGTTGTTCTGAATCTCCATTCTTTGGTGGTATAGAGTAAGAGATACAGTTGAGTGAGTAGATAACTCTCTTGAGCTAACTTTGCTGGAGGAAATAAATCTTTCTCTAATAATGTCAGTATTGATGTCCATGTCTATATTAGATAGGAATTTAGCCATCTGAAGAGGTTGTAGATTGATAGCTGAAGTAGAAAACAATTTATTCACTAATTATCTTATAGATACTACTATACAAGATAGTGGTAAGAAAGAAAGAAATAATGTTATCTTTGACTTTACTTGGCTAAAAACACATAATTCTAAGATTAACTGGCAGAAAGAAAAGGTTGTAATAATAAGATGTTCCATATGCTATTCAGATTGTCAAGATATCTAAAAGGCCAAGAAACATTGAATATATGCTCTGGAGATGTATTGGTCTAACCTTTTTCCCAGCTTAGTAAAAAAACTTTGAAGATACAGGAAATACTTTGTAGACCTCTGCATAGTATAAGAAAGAGTTAGGTAATTGTTACTACATAATCTGGCTACTTTCTGAACTTTCTGTCCTAAGACTTCATACAACAGCTGTCAGGGCAACTAGGCAAAGACCATGGTTATTTAGTAGAGATCACAACTTCAGAGAAACCTAAGACTATTAATAAATAATACTTAATATATGACTCATCTCTAGGAAAGCCTAAGAGAACAAAATAAGGTTTCCTGGATCTCTACTGAACTTTATGGTGTTTCTCAAGCCAACTCCATCAATCTCCATGGTAAAACCTCACTTAGAACTATTCAATGTCTGAATACCACTCTACTCTAATTGTTGCTACTATGAGCTCTTTTTCTTTTCTAGTAAATCTTCTAAATACTTCTATTAGAGTTCTTAACCATCTGGTTACTATCATTCTTTGGTTATGTTAGCAATGTTCTATCAGATTGAAATGTACTCTAGTAGTATTTAAAATAGTTATTACTCTAGAAGTTCTTATTCTGTTCTTTTAGAACTTTCTGAAGATTGTAAAAGTTCACAAAATCCTATAGACTCTACTAATTACCCTAATAAAAGCCTACTAGTGTATTATAAGCATATTAACCTTGTATGGATATGTTGATTACTTTTTTTAATTATCAGCTCTATACTGTTGGTCTCTTTGTAACCAATATATACAGAAGAAAAGCAAGTGTCCTTAAGATCTTGTCTAGAGCAAAATAGTTTTCTTAGACCAAAATTACTTACATTTCCTTTAAGACAATAGTTAGTAGTTGAAGTAATCAGTAAAAAGTATAATATGGAGCAAGAAGAGAGCCCATTAATACTTACAAAAATTATTTCAAGTTCAGAATATGAGTCTGAGAGTGAGGCTTATATGGGTATTAGGAGTATAGTATGAAGTACATATATAGCACCAGCTAGATATCAAAACTAAGCTTAATATTGCACATTTTTAACATAACTAGTTTAGTGGCTGATATTTTCATACAGGTTCACTTGTGATCTATCTATACAAGAGAACAACATTTGCTCTTAAAACATCATTATTGATCTGGGTGACATCAAGAGTACAAGTAATTTAAGAAGTGTACAGATAGTATAAGTAGAATGTACATATGCATAAGAAATAGTTATGGAAATGAGGCCCATAGAAGTCAAATAATAATAATCTTTTTCAGAGAGTCAAGATGTGGAAATGAGACCTATAAAAATCAAAGTGACAATAATTCTCACCAGAGGAGTTAGGATAGAAACAAACAGAACTGGAAAAGAATATGAGAGTTCTGAATAGAGTTTAAAAACTCTGAATAGAAAACCTAAAAACTCATGAGAAAAGAACTTGGAAGTTCTAGATAGAGAGTGAATAGTAGAGAAATATCAGAAGTCAATAGAATACTAGACTTTTTAAGCAGAAATAATTGGAAGTAAATAGATTCATTACCAATAATCAATAGATTGTATTTTAGACAAGTCATGATATCTGAACTAAGGAGTAGGAGAGTTTAGTAGAATCCAATACTTTTACTAGAAAAGAGAAGACAAGCAAAGGCAACTCTGAGAGGGTGATGAAAGAATACCATCATAGACAGAGATATAAGAGATCTGTAGTAAAAAGTACACAACTGTAGATGGTAATCCTAAAAATACTATTAAACACAGTTTACATCTTATTATCCAAGACCTATAGTGAGTTCTCAAAAGGCAGATAAGGAAATAAATATTATCCAGAATATGTAAATATCATATTCTGATCTGGTCACATTTGTTTCAATCTACAAATAATACTTCCTTTCCTTATCTACACTTCCTGATTGTCAAAGATGAAAGTAGTAGACTTAATTTATTTTTATTTTTATTTTTATTTATTTTCCATTTTTCTATTTTTAGAACTTAAGGTTAGGGTTAGAGTAACAAGATCATGCAGTCACATCAGATGACATGGTCACAAGTCATAAAACATATAAAAGGACATAGAAGGTTTTGAAAGGATAATGTCATACAATATATGTAACATATGTTAATTCTAAGACAAACACATGGCTGTTTAGGGTAGGCTAGAAGTAGTTAGCACAGATCATGAGGTTTTAGTATATAAGATAGACTATCCTGTACAGAGTTCTCTATTGAGTTTTTTTGTGTTAACCCAATACAAAGTTCTATTCATTGATCTATTTTAAGATCTTTGAGTTGTAATACTAATCTCTTCTGATGTGAATTACAGCCTCCATTCTATCTCAGATATTCTTGCTGGACTCTTAATATTTCCATAAATCTCCATCTCAAATATTTGAGGATTATCCAAAACTAGGGTAACTCACTTAACAGTTTCTATTCTTAGATAACTACCCTAGATAACATATTTAATATATAAGTTATATTAGAAATGTGAAGATTGGACTCTATCTTATTTGCTTTTTTTCTATTCTATTTTTAGAACTAGAATTAGGAATCAGGGGAAAGTCACAGGTCACACTGTCACATGATCACATACCATGATAGAAAATAGTAGAAGGTTCTAGAAGGAATAATGTCATACTATATGCTATACACATGATGGCCTTAAGGCAGACTTAGAGTAGGCTAAAGTAGTGCACAGACTATTAGTCTGAGGTATATAAGGCAAATAAACCTGTATGGAGCTTTCTATTGAGTTCTCTTGTGTAAATCCTATACAAGGTTCTTTTCTTGACCAACTCTAAGTGTTATAGTATGCTTAGACACTAATATTTTTTCTTTTTCTTTTATCTATTTTTCTTAATTTAATATTTCTTTTCTTTTGATTTTCTTTTTCTTTTTATTTATGATGATGAAGAGGCATGTGACTGCAGTCACATGACATGTCACATGATATGAGGTCATAAGCCTAGACTTGGTAAGAATAGGCTAGAAGAATAATGTCAGGGTATATGTATGCAACATGATATTCTTATGGAAAGCATGAGGATGAGGTATGGATAATACATGAACTTTAGGGCAAGGTTAAATAGTATTAGCATGGACCATCTGTAACTTATATAAATAAAATAGCAATTCAGCAGAAACTCCTTGTTGAGTTTTCTTGTGATCTCCACAATGATATTTACCTTTGAGATTTATTGCTTGTGTCTCTATTGGTCTTTGTGACTAGTGGTTGCCACAACACTAAGGTCTTGAGATCGTAACAAGTCAGTAGTTACACTATAAAGCTTTATTCTGAAAATCAATTAAAACTAGTACTACTTTTTAATATTAGTGATGACATATCTCTCTACTTTCTGGTGAACAAGTCTACTAGACATCTTGAGTATCTCTTCCAAAATATACAATTTATACAACTAGTAAATATATAGCATATAAGCTGAAGCCAAAGGTTGTTTCAACACTTATGTTTATTATGATCAATACAATCTATACTACAGATGTTTGACTTATATTGGACATGTGTTTGGATTCATTTCATTAGTAACTCATATCTAACTGTGTCTTGTGTTATTCTCATGTAGAATCAGTCAGCATCTCATGTAGTAATAGAGGCTTCCTCATGTTTTTCTCACTCTCTCTTTATTGTTTTCTGAAGGACACCTTACTTATTCCTCATAGTCATTAGGTATATATAGTAGTAGATACAGTTTTGTATCTTTATGCTTTACCAATTGATCATCTCTTCTACTCTTATTCAAGTCTTTGTCTAAGTTGCAACCTAAGCCAAGCTTAGAATTATAACAGTGTTTCATGTATCTAGATAACACAAAGTTGCCAATTGGACTTCCAAAAGCTCATTATCAGGTCTCAGATAATGAGGTATGAACCATGTCTAATAGTAGAACATGAATGTCAAACAATCTTCAGCTTCAGCTTATATATTGTATCTCTACTAGTTGTATATTTTAGAAGTATTTCTTAGAGATGTTGTAAGAGACAAGTCTACTAGAAGATGGTAAGGTGTGTCATCACCAACACTAGAAGTGAGTATCAGTTTTGGTCAATTTTCAGGATGAGGATTTACAATGTAACTACTAGCTTATATACTAAGTACTCTATCTAAGGTAGTTATCTGAACACCTTTGCTTTTCCTAATAGTCAATAGATATATAGTTGTAGATATGATTCTTTATCTTTATACTTTACCAATTGATCATCTTCCCTATCCTTACTCAAGTCTTTGCCTAAGTTGTAACCCAAGCCAAGCTTAAGCTAAGCATTGTAATATATAGGATAGCTGTCACCTCTAGGAATCTTATTCTAATCTCTTAGGTTTTCCTGGAAGTAAGTCATATCTGTGCTGTACTATTGCAAGTTTTCCTCGAGTTTTGAAGCACAACTCCACCCCAGTTACTCTAACAGATCTCCCACAATGTCTATGGCTTATTAATTAGCCACTGATGAGGTCATACAACCTTATGGCTAATTCACCACTGATCAAAGGCACACATTAAACAATAGTCCACTGCTTCCTGAAGGGTTTGGTAAAATACCTTCATCCAACACTTGACCTTACCCTTGGTGGACCAAGTGGGACAGTGATGCTAACCTATAATCTTACTTTCAAAAAAGTTCAAAAGTCATATATTTTAGTGAATCTCACCTTCCTCACTCTAAAAGCAGCTTACAGTTTGAACTTTTCAGCCTCAATCCAGGAGCCTGTCTCATGAACAGTAATTCTTATATCAGCTCCGAACATCTCAGAGTAGAGTTGTGCGGTGCCAGTTTCTTCAAGTTACGTACAGCAGACGTTTCCGAGTAAGATCTCGGGAAACAAACACTAACATAACAAATTCTGATCCACGTGCTATTAATTTTTTTAATCTTTTTTCTCCTCTTTTCTCTCTCTCATATCATCTACGAGCACCATGACGAGTGAAGAAACACCGTTATTAGGAATCCGACACGATCTCATCTACGAGCGCTTTTCACCGGGACAAAAAAGGTTTTTGGTAGCAATTGTGTCGTGGGGCGGACTCGTTGCCTGTATGTTTTCATTGACGAATTAAAATTTTCTCTGAGGGAACTTTTTTTGCAGTTTTCTGCTCCGGAACTTTCGTGCCTTCAATTCCACAGATCGCGCAGGACCTTAACTCGACAGGTGAGGTTATCAGGTACGTGAATTAGTGGTCATTCATTTCGGACACTAACACGCTTTGGAGCTATGCGGTCAGCATATATATTTTCGCAGCCGCATGCGGTGGCCTTATTGGTTCGGTTTATTCCAAATTCTGTGAGCATGAATATATCGTACTTGAACCTCGAGTCAATATTGTACAGACGGCCGACGACCGTGCTATTTATGGTGTCTCTCTGTAATGGTTGTTGGTTCCTTTGGTGTTGCGCGAGCTCGAACTGTCTCGCAACTGATGGTTTGGCGGTTTATACAGGCGGTGGGAGCGTCCCCTGGATTGTCAGTCGGAGCCGGTGTGATTGGTGATATTTATAAGCTAGAAGAAAGAGGGACAGCTTTGGGAAGTTACTTCGGTGTGCGTCCCACCATTCTTCGTGAATCTGACACCAGGCCAAATGTTCTCTTTTATTAGACTGGTCTCCTTGGTCTCGCTCTTGCGCCTACGGCCGGTGGTGTAATAGCCCACTATTGGTCATGGCGAGGGATACATTACGGATTGGCCGCTTTCGCGTTAGGTACTATGCTTTGTATCTACTTCTTCTTTCCCGAAACTAGCCATCCTGGTACAAGGGGCATCGACGAGCATGAACGCTCTGGCAAGATACATTCCACATGGAGGCCCGTAATATTGAATCCGTTATCTCAGCTCCTGATGCTCCGTAGTCCGAACGTTCTAGCCGTAGTACGTTGCCAGCGGGGTGCTTTTGAAAGGTCTATATGCTAAATGATGTGCTTAGGGACTCATCGGTTACTTTGTACTGTTGACAGACTTCAGTGAAATTCATTCCTTATCTACTACATCGTATACTGATTTCCTTGGAAGCTTTGATGGTCCCATTACCATACACGATCGTATGATGTTTTTATTGCCTGCTTCATCCTCCTTTCAACGTCGTATCTCAGGGAAAACGCTATGGCATTGAAAATGAGGCACTCATAGGTGCTTGCTTCCTCCCTCTTGGCATCGGCAACGCAAGTGCGTGTCGACTATCTCCCCCGGTACTCCCTATGCATCAGCTATTCACAGTTCGTTGTTACATCCCACAGTTGGTGCACCACTCTCAGGTTGGATATCCGACAAAATTGTTATCAGATACAAAAAACTTCGAGGATACTGGTTTCCTGAAGATAGACTTCGAGCATGCCTGTTCAGTTTCTACTTACCTATTACCGTCCTTGCCTCTGGGTTGATCACAAGATATATACCTGGTACTTTTGGGTTGGTATTAAACTTGGTTTGTTTGTTCATAAATGGAATCGGCGTGAGTGCTTTTCTCCTGGCTGAAGTGATATGTTCACCGTGGCTCATTAACGACTGATTGTTATTTTTGCCTTGTAAGTGCGATATCGCGTTGACACCTTGCGGTGCATATGTTGTCGATGTGTTACACTCGAATAGTGCAGAAGTTACTGCCGCTGTGAAGTGAGTTTCGCTCTTTTTCTCAGATGGTTGGATAGATGTTGGACAGATACGCTCATAATTACTTAGCGCCCTTCGGTCAATTATGCTTGCTCTATCAACAGCAATGCTTCTTCCTATGATTAACGCTTATGGGCATCTTTTCACTAACGCCCTTGTTTCTTTTTTCGCATTTATGGGATTATTGTAGGTGTTTTCCTATGTCGATTTATGTTTTTTCACCGAGTGTGTGTTCCTGTTCTCTACTCTAGACTAACCATCGTGACCATTGCTTACGGCGATTCCATGCGTGCTTGGATAGATATTGGATATTCGTCTGCGGATAATAACTAGAAGCAGGGAGAAGGTGTACCCTTCCCTTCCCTTAATGTCGTCAATTATATGCTATCATACAGAACTTGCTGACATAGTACCTGCACTTTTCCTTCAAACTTTCTTACTCTCAGCATCAGGATAAGCCGGCAACGACAATCACATAATCCCATCTATCAAGAATAGGATAACATTATATTTCACAGACTGGGTCGCTATCTGCTTATCTTGACAATGTTCTCTGTCTTGGCATTTCTTAATTAAACTTGCGGAGGATCTGTGCCTGCTGCCTTTGTGTCTTTGTCATATTGATTCATCTACTGTATGCCTTCCTCGCCTTGTTTCATGTCAGTGGTCAATGCAGTGAGAGCAGATGCAATAAAGACAAGGTGCTTCTGAGTGTGTTCGACGAAGATATTGGGAAGGAGTCATGCTTTGATCTGTGTTCTTCCTCTTTCATACTAATACCGTGAACACAATAGAATGTTCAAAATAGAAACAAGTTAGGGTATCTGAGACTTTTATGAGTGTTACGATTAGTTTGCTTACCGGATCGTAATAGTTTTAGCTTAGGTTATAAGTCACACAGCACAGGCGTTAGCTAAGTCTGATCCATTAAATATACCTCATTTCTCAATCACTGGTTTGGAAAATTCGTAACAGTGAGCTTTCCTCTTGCAAGACTTGTGTCCTTCCCAATAAATCAAGCTACTCCTTGTCATACTCCATGGTAGTAATAATAATAGTTCCATTTTCATAGTTGATGCCTACCTGCTCTCTTCCCAAATATTTCCTATGGCTATGACCAGCTCCTGGAACTGAAAAATATAGCCATAACAAGTTTTTCTGAACTGAGATTTGAAGATGAACATTGATTAGGTATATTTATACCGTTCTGATAACCACGAGGGTGCGCGAGGTGAGGCCTGTCCCAGTCCTCCTCGGGCCATCATAGAAGTCTGCCTTACGACAAAAGCGAGGCAAAAGGTGAGGCAAAATATATTTATAAATTATCCGACCTGCCTGGTTCGAACAGGCGACATTCAGATGATCAAGGTTTCCATTACAGTTTGACGCTCTTCCAACTGAGCTAAGGTCGGTTATAAAATAGGGTGTCTGCATCATATATCAATCAGGATGACTCGTGGCTACTGTTCCGGCTGCTTCTACAACAATGCCGGTAACCTATCGAGTTTCAGGCGCATTTAGCGTCACTGGGCTTAGGCGCCTGGGAGCGACATCTTCTCATGGATACAAACGCGGTTATGTCATACCGTACAGGGACAATAAGCCTGCTGCCGCCATCTCATCTAAGATTCCTCCACGGCATCTCTGCTGTGGAGCCACGGATGGTGTGAGATATTTCTGCGTAAGATGATTTTCGACGCAAATAGCGAGGGACATTTATTCTACTAGTGTCATGATATGTGACGATCAAGTTCTCGAAGCTGTATAGGCTCCAGGTTCACGAGGTTGTGGCTACTTCAATGATTCGCCCCAATGATCTCACGGAGACGAATAATTTAACTGACGGTATGTTAAAAGGCCTACGGAGCAGTGGCAGATTTTTATAATCCACCCAAAACCGAAGAACTGCACCCAACCACACTCACTCTCATCAGTGACTCTTATCATGACCGAAACTTCTCCCGCCAAAACCTATTATCTTCTTAACATTGGAACAAGCCAAAACATTGGTTGTGCACCTATTGTGGACCAGACCATCAGGCCAAAACCAATCCTCACGCTCCCTCCAAGATCAACCATTAATGGTCAATGGAATTACGAACCTCTCTCGGGGAATCACTATAAATTGAATATTAAGGGTGCTTCCAGTGGAGTTACGAGCTCTCGTCCTGGTATAGAGAAGGATTTCATAACAGCTGTCATTCAAGATGGCGCTGGCGGGAAAATCAGGCCTTGGGCCTTGGAACAGTGGAAGGAGGGAAATATTGGACCTGCTTATACGTATGTATTATTAATGTTTACTGTGTGGGATTTTAAAGGATTGAATTTTGGTTTGCGCGTGGATAGTATTCGCGACCTGGAGAACTCGTCGAAGGTCTGGACAGTTTCAGATGAAGTAGAAAGATCACTCGGAGATGAATATGTCAGTGGATAGGTTCTATCTAATGGGAGATTCTTATGAATGATTTCGCCCTCTAGAAACCTCTCATTCTTCAGGATTATCAAGTCGGAAATTTAAAGCAGGTTTTTGCTTTCATGACTGACCCAGTTGGTGTCACTAATCAGTAGTTCTAACGTCCTTCTGACGTTTTTTAATGACAATGTCTGAAGTGTAGAGCTCAGATTCGGAGAAAGGATAAATTCTTGTCAGACGTTGGAGCCTGGTGATAAGACTTATCGCCAGCTACTCAGAATCTCATATTGATCATACGAGTCCATACATACGGAATTTGGAAGTACCAACACATTGGAAGCGTCGTTCCTGCAGACGTCGATAATCAGGAAGTAAGTCTTTTGTTTCAACATCACAATATTCTATTCCGGTGTTCGATCGCGGCCAGGTGTCGAATATAAATATGCACTGGACTACATGATAATACTTCGATGCCTCGCACCCGAATTACGGTCCTTTTCCGGAAGAAAATTCTTCAAGAGAAGAGCTTCTCATGATGAGTAAATACTCCAGGTGATGTTCCAGGTGATGACAACTTTCGACCTCATAATCAGTAGGCGTCAGAAATTGTTCGCCACCCAGCCGCCCCAGAGTGGTGGTTTCTAGTGCTGTTATCCATCATGAGGTCCAAATGGGAAAAGACTGTAATATTTTCTCTGCAGAATTTGACGTAATTATCCAAACAGGGGGGAGTCTTCCTACTTCCCACTTCCGGGAGGAGTATATAGGACATCTACTTGTCTATGTCTCAAAAGCGTGACTAACATGTACAGGAGACCCTGTCTCCTACATGGGAAACAGATCAAAAGCACAACAAGAAGAATTTGATTCATTCTGACATCAAGTCCTAATCACGTAGATCAATTATCAATATTGTTGACCGCCACAAATGTGGGTAACACTATGATGTCAACATGAACCAAATATTTACGAAAGAAAACACAACGCGCACGTGCCAGTGACTTGCATAAATAGCGTCGTTATACTATGTCAGGCACTTTGTAATAGTACCGCATCACGCACTACGAACTGGATACCGTTTAGCCCACTGTTGACGCTGATGCCATTAGCTGAAAATAGTAGTTCTCAGAGTGCGTCATAAGTTGATGTAGAGTGGACGTAAAAAGTGATGTCATGACAGTAGGACTTGATATCTAGGACTTGATATCTACTACGTAGTAATTAACATGAATTTCTGATGCCAAGCAGAAACCCTGTTTCGGCTTGGACATCACTAAAGCTCATGGGTTTAATACTCTAAGTGATAGATCGTGAACTGAAACTTCTTGAAGCCCTCGGAAGTGATGGTCAATGTCGAAGAGGCCAGAGCGATCGAAGTTGTGCCATACGCAGCCAACACGCTGACTATGTATAGGGGTATCAGAATTGAAGCAACATCGAGTCCAGCCACGAGGGGGACTTTAATCCTCTGAAACGGAACGAGAACACGGAGCCCTGATCGTCCAGCACGATGCGCCATACATTGGTCGCAGTACGCGCCGGACAGGCCCATGATTCGATTGCTTCCAAGTCAGTCTGATCCACTCCTACCATCGCAGAGGGGTGTGTCCTCAACCGCATGGAAAGAGCCGGTTCAGATTTAATTATTCATTATTCAGAGGAACTACCAGTTGAAAGAGAAGATCCCGAAAGAGCGCATGAAGGTTACATGGGAATAGGATCTGAGGGTTTGAAATGCTATTTGGGACGGCAGGTGAATTGATGAGTAGTCAAAAAAAGACTTTTACTTTTATGCTGCAACGGGAGAGCCCCGAGATTGCTGACTAAGAAGGAAAGGCCGTTATAACGAGAATTGACCACGAATTTCCCTGCATGCAGTTGTTTCTTGTCAACAACGATCCCCTCGATACCCTTCTAGTCTCCCGAGACGGGGAGCCGCGATACCAAATTCACTCCTACATCGACACTCACGTAAAAACTCCTGCTAGCTTTCTTCTCTCTTCGTCGCCCGACTACTCTTCTCCCGAGTCAGCTTCCAGCTTGTCGTCAACGGGCTCACATCCACATTCATTTTCCTCATACTCAAGCTTGACATCTGTCTCCTTGTCGTCAGTGTCCTCAACGGCGGCCGTGGCAGTAGTTGCCGCCAATGAGCCATTGCCGTCGCCATACATGGGACACCGCCAGCGTCCAGCGGGAATTCATACAGCCATTCCAATTTCACGGACGCACTCAAATCCTCACACAGATGCACACAAAAACTGTCAAGATCCTTCGTCACCACATCCTTCACCGATCCTGCCGCCCTCCCCCTCGTCCACTGGTCCTTCACCTCTAGTGACAAACATCACACGACTCAATCGCCGTAATTCCAATCAGGGCCAATTTGAGACTCAAGTTGGCCGTGTAGAATATTCAGGCGATGAAGTTGAGACTAGAGTGCAGCTCTGTCATTTGGGGATAGAGTTCTATGGGCCTCCTATGTGCAAGAGGAACAACAGCTCCGAAGGCAATTCTACGTCTTTTCCTACTGTACAAACAGTCACTTCGGAAAGGAGAAACGATGCCGAGACCGCACTCGACGCTTTTCGGGACTTTTGTACTATGGGCCAGACACCAGGTGCATCGCCAAATACCAAATATGACAGAGGAAATCCGTACGTACTTCATCTTTGTACTAATTCCTCTATCCTCACACGTCACAGGACATGGTCATTTAAAGGTCCTGATAATCGCCCCTACAAATGGATATCCTTTGCATCTAATCCAATTCTTGTCAATGATACTACGCCACCCACACCACTTGCCTGTTTTCGACCAGCCAAACTGGGCATTTCATCACGGGGTCGCCGTGGTTTTCTCGAGATCCAATCTGAAGGTCTGGAAAAAGAGGATTGGATTGTGGCAACCTTTGTTGCATATTTTCGGATGAAGCTAGGTAACCGTCTGCCATCTTCAGAGACACAGGTCCCCGACTCCGCAGCAGTGGGTTTACCTATCAGTGTGAGTACACCGGTGACTGGTTTTGCCCGGACGGCCATGTCTTCGCCCACCACATTGTCCCCTTCCCCACCGACGCAAGCTCCGGGTCGTTCACCTCCTAAATTGTCCAGTTCACCTGCGGCGCTGGCCACTCTTCAGGCGCTGAGGAGAATAAATAAAAACTATGGATGTGGTTCCTTCCCAAGAACATGATCGAGTTTTCCGTCAAACTCGGCTCGATTCGACTTGTAGCCTTACCTTGGACATCTTGTCTCATGACTCGCAAGATGGTCGCCTATTATGATCATGCTTATTCTGTGCATATTCTGTTTCAGTATCTCTAGCGCTGTCGTTATTGGATCAACCCATTACTCCTCATATGCTCCATCGTCTCCACTATGCCAATTCATTGTTTTCTTCGTCTCGCCATACTCTTTCATGTTACCTGGGCGATTCCTGCCTGCACTTCATGCTTCAATTTCTCGATGTTCGACCCTGTAGATACTCGCCCGCGCCATAACCCATTGCGACACGGACTTCGAAGTGCCCTTGTACTCTTCATAGAGCTAGTTGTAGTGAAGATATGGAACATTCCATTCGGTGTCCATTCTTCCATCAATTTCTCGACACCAACTATCTGCACTGGAAATTTTCTCCATCTGTATCTTGCGATTTGCCGCTCTGCTTTACTGTTGGACCTGTGTGTTGTTCATGTCAGCTTTTATGGATCTTTCCATAGTATCATGTGCATACCATTAAAGTCACTTGTACTGATATGTATTAATAACACAACAAAACAATACTTTGATCCTCCCATTTCATTTTTTTACGTCGATTCACTTCCACATAATATGGTCTGGGTCAACGAAAACTTTATTGCGCACAATTTTCTGTCACAATGTCACAATGTCACAGCTCATGCCAAGGCGTGTAATGCTATGATTGGCAATTGGCATGGCCGGTCTGAGGCTTAAAGTTTAACGTTGAACTTGACGTTACATGAGCGTGGCCCGTCTCCAGACGCGTTCACCGTGATTGTAATTCCATGCCAAGGTACGTCCAGAGGTTCCACACTCAGGCAATGAATAAAGCCCTCAGCAGTTACACGCAAAAGGAGGATGAGTTACTATGTAATTATATTGGGGAGGCCCGGCCAAGTGAAGCCGGCCGTCTAGGGAACGCCATCTATCAAACTTTGGTGGAGAACGTATGCTTATCCTATCATGTCCATTCTGTCCCTACTGAAACATCTATGCATGTAGGTGGATAAATGGCCCTGGGCTAAGAATCACACCTGGACAGGATGGCGCGAGCGCTACAGGATGCACAAGGAAGAATTTGATCAACGGATCAGAAAGATACAAATGGAAAGAGAGGTTCAGCCGACTGCGCAAGATGCACTACCGCGAGGGTAAGTCTGTGTACTGTCGTAATTTACAGTGTTCACGAGCTCGTGATTTGATAGTCAGAGAAACCCATTTACTGACAGTGAAAATAAGCTTCTTGCTCAATACCTCGCGAAGTATAGCCCACAGTCTAAAGGGCGGAATGGGAACGAAATTTACAAGCGGCTAGTAGCAAATGTAGGTTTTCAAAGATGTATTCTTCCACTCAATATTCACTTTTCTCCAGGAGGATGGGAAATGGAACTGGAGTAGAGCACACTCATGGCATTCCTGGCGTCACCTCTACGTCTCTCGGCAAGACTATTTTGATCGTAAGATTGCCAAATATATCGAGTCGCACAAAGTCCCTACTCCCCGTAACCACAGTACTGGGCGTCCCACGAATGATAGTGAACGACCTAGGCACACAAGAGGAGGAACTGGTTCATCTTGTTGCTTCTACATCTGCACTACGGGAGAAGACAAGGAACGACTTAGATACGCAAGAAGAAGAGCTGGTCCATCTTGTTGCCTCTACATCCGCGCTACAGGAAAAGAATACAAGGGTCAAGAAGGGGCCTATTGTAACCAGAGAGCCTTTGGCAAGCACGCTCCTGGTCAATAAGACACGATCAACAGATATTTCAGAAACCGTGGAGATGGTAGATGATGGAAGTGACGCAAACGAAGGTGACAATGAAGCTAACACTCCACCCGGGTCAGAGGACTACGCAGGCGAGATCTTTGAAGACGCCGAAGAGGACAAGGTCGAAAAC
>Ga0157368_1000536_pt1 | contig 17619 bp, 14 predicted proteins | sample AttbisABBM3_FD_113146 | JGI IMG/M metagenome (GOLD analysis project Ga0157368, IMG submission 113146) | Fungus gardens microbial communities from leaf cutter ant in Botucatu, State of São Paulo, Brazil - Atta bisphaerica ABBM3 | ecosystem: Host-associated > Fungi > Mycelium > Unclassified ...
CCCACTCGGGGTAATAGGGGTTTTACCACTGAAATCCCAAGCATCTCCTATACTTTCTGTTTGTATATAAGACTAGTAGTTACACTGTAATTCGCTAGTCTGATGATCAACAAAGATAAACTCTTATTAAACTCGATCTCTGGTGTTCAACGGCAACACATCAATCAGCACTCACTCCCATCTCAGACTTCATCACACTATCTGAAGTTACAACCACATGGCAGATAGATGGCGCAGTATATAAGCTGAAGCCAAGGTTGTTCCATAAGTCCACCCATCTCTGAGTCCATTCTATGGACTTCCACCCCAGTGTGAACCACACCTGACAAGTTCACTTACAAGATGTCACTTGTATTGTCATCATCACTGATACTATCCTAGCTGTTAAATGGATCTTCAGCACATTCATTCATCTATATCAACTACATTACATTACATTGCTATATTGAAAGATCTTAGAGATTTTTTCAAATAAGAACTCTAACAACTCAATTGGCTTCTAGGATTGTTTTGACAATGTCAAGTAGTTTTTGCATCTATTAGTTGACAAAGAGTCAAAGTATCTTAAGATTGACTCTGTTCTATCAAGCAAAATATCATATAAGTTTAGCAGAAAAAACAAATGCAAATTTATTATTCACAAATGGCAGATATATTTCCAAGCTTTAGAATATAAAGAAAAAAACTTTCTTGACTTAAATGACAACAATAACCATCATATCCATCCTACATATACCAAAGGTGAGACTTGGTTGAAATATTTCAGCCTTTTCAATTTAGTATATACATAAATAACCAGATTGATCACAAATCATGCTCTTATTGGCAAATATAGGCTTAGGTTCTTCCCTAAAGAACTTTTTGTATGTCTATGCAGAAATTATTCTATTGAGACAAGGAGGCACATTCTATTTGAGTGTCCATATACAAGAAGTCTTGGAATCTGAAGTGTTACAATTCAAACCTCAAAATATTAAGATAAGAAAAAGAATCTTATATTGGATCAATACAAGAAAACTTGATGGAGTTCCAAAAAATGTCTACCTTATATATACTAGACTACTGGTCTGTGCTACATTTCTATTATTCTACCCTAAAGAGCCATGTATTATCCTTAAGATCAACATATATAGAATATGCTGTATAATATTATCTTATTCTAAGATCTTCTATAATGTTTCATGTGACATGTGATTGTGTGACATGTGACTATAATATGTAACCAATGTGTGACAATTTGTGATGTCACACTAACCCTAACCCTAAGTCTCAAAAATAGAAGATAAGATAAAATAAAATAAAAAATAAGAAAGAAAAAGAAAATAAAATAGAGTTCATTATTTACAATCCTGACACAGGGAATTCCTTAAAGACATTCTCACTTTTCTAGAATTCAATCCTAAAGCATTCTGCTTTCAGAAAAGTGTTACTTAGGATAGTTAGTATAGTTTATGTTATCTATTTTTCTTTCTTTTTTTAAATTTTTCTTCTTCTTTTTCCCTTTTCTTTTTCATTTTTAATTAAGTAATTATGTTGTGTAGTTACCATGGTTCATCACCATTCTTTTTAAATCAACAATTTATTACACAGAGCATGAGGACAGACCATAGTAACTACTTTGTAACTACATACAGACAAACAAAAATAACATTGAATTGAAAAGAAGAACAGAAAATAAAAGAAATAAAAAGAAATAAAAATGTCTATGTCATAAATGAAAATGCTCTGCTGTTGAGTTCAAGAAATGTCATAAAGTAACCAATGGTGTCTTTCCTTAGATTCTAGTAATTATTAAACCTTTTACACTCATACAAGATATGTCGTTGGGTTTTAATAGGGTATACCTCATACAGACACAAAAAGTTCTCTCTAAGAAAGAATCTAAGTCGATATTCACCCATTGGGGCATGATTGACAATTGTTTTGGTAGTCCTTGCACAAAGCAAGTTGGAGTGGCCAAAATGTTGAAGCCATAGGTCTTGATTAATATAAGAGGAACTGAGAGGATTAGAATCACTATCCAGAAGGTCTAAAAAGCTCTTTCCTTTGAGGTTGGATGCTTGAAAGGTTATCTTTTACTGAGATATGATGTCATCACAGACACATTTTTTACTAAAGTCCCAAGAAGACATACTTGGGAAACAAGCCAATGCAGCAAAGCTTTTGCAATCTTTGTTGACTGCCAAATAGAGATACCAGTTTTTTTTACTGGGACAGTCACAGAATTCAATGCTATCATTGATGCCTTTATGGAAGAACTCTCTCAGTTCATGAGATATAGCAGTAGATTGTAACTGATAGGAATAAGAGAACAAGTCAAAAATTCTCTTTATAGTGTATAATGAATCAGTAATGATAATGATTTACTTGATGTTTGGAATACCAACTGCTTGGTTGATACCATATCTAATGGTGAATAGTTCTGCTTTAGTGGTAGATACATTGATGGCTTGATGGCATGCCTTGACAATCAGCTGATTAAACAAGTAGATGTATGATATAGAGGTAGTAACGTAGTTCTTGATGCTAGCATCTAATAAAATAATGCATGACGAGGAATCTGAAGATGAAGTGATGACAACATCATTGAGTTTGTGAATCTGAACCTTGACATCCTGAGGTCTAGAGTAAAAAGAGACACAATTTGGAAAACTATCACAAAGATAATTTCCTGGTAAAAATTCCTTGTCTAGCAGAGAAAGCAGGGAAAAATTTGTTACACCTATTATCCATGTCAATGAGGGGACTTTTAAGGCATAAGACATGTTTTGAAGTAAGTTTAATCAAAGGGGTTCAATGTTTGGTAAGAGATTTGTTACGACCTTAGACTTGGCTCAGGTTGTAACTTAGCCAAAGACTTGAGGAAAGAATGGGAGAGATGTTCAATTGGTAAAGCATAAGGAATACAGAGCAGTATCTATGCTATATATAATAGTATCCCATGAGGAAAGCATTTATAGTACATGAGGAAAACAAGTCATAGTTCATGAGGCTAAAGCAAGGATATTGCACCTACTACATGAGGCACTGACTGAGATACTTGTGGCACAGCCAATTATGTCATCATTATCCTTTGCCCAAGTCCATGCTGCATCCAGGAGGCATTGATCATAACAGGATTGAGAATTGTCATGGGTAGTAAATGACTTGATAATGTGATTTAAAAAGAGCAAAAACCTTCTAAGGAGGAATCTGTCATACAATTTCTTCAAGTGAAGATGAATAGAGATTAGTCCAACAATAGCTTCAATACCTTCTATAGGTGAAGTACAAAAAGCCCCTATAATCCAGATGGCTGCTCTATGTTGCATTTTTTTTAAGATGTTGAATGGATAGTGAAGGGGAGCTTTGTTGTAGTACCACAACTGAAAGCCATAAAGTGCTATGGGAAGTGCACAACATCTATATAGATGTTGTTTTTGGAGAGGGATAAGACCTCTTGTGGAATTTCCAAGCATTTTTATACATTTGATGGTCAAGATTGCCTTGTTTGCATAGAAGTTGATATGAGCCCAAAACAATGACTTGCAATTGAAAATGAAGCCTAAGTACTTTTAGATAGTCTTGGGAAGTAGACATGGTTTGCCTAGAGAGAATAGGTCTAGTGGAGAAGGGGTAAATGCTCTATGTGATCTAGAAAAGTGAAAAACTTCAGTTTTGTTATGTTCTATAACAAGACCAAATTTGGTAAGGAGAGATGAAACAACATTGTAACTACAAAAAAGATTTGTATTAGAAATGGATAGTGATTTGTTCTGGAAAATAAAAAGACTATCATCAACAAATGATAGAAAAGAAATAGGGATTTTTAAACTTTTTAAATAATTTTCCAAAATATGAAAAATTAGAGAAAGGTATAACACAGATAAAATAGAAAAAAGAGCCAATCCTTGTCTCCAACTCCAACATCAATGTTATAGAATGGAGAAGAAAAATTGTTCCATAAATACTTGGTTTTTCTGTTGACCAGGTAATTGCTGAAGAACTTTGAGATTTTATGATCAAAACCCACCTTATCCAGGATAAGAGGGAAAAGTTAGTGATTGAGGGAAGGAAAGAATTGGATGATATAAAAAGCAACAGTACTGGTATACAAATTTTTTACCTAGCCTAATCAGATGATGTGAGTCAAGGCTACTCCAGTGTTGATAGAAGAATGATATTTAAGACCACCTAGTTGACAGGAATGAACAAAATTGTTAGAGATCAATAAGAACTGTAGCCATTCTCCAATCATTTTTTTGAACAGTTTACCAGTTGTATTGAGTAAAACAATTGAGTAGAATGATTTGGTGGAATCACACAATATCTTGGCTGGTTTGGGAATGATGATCATGGTTGATATTTTGAAGTGAGATGGCCAGTGATTCAAGTCAATACAAGTATTAGCAATATTGATCAACTTATTGATGCATTCTTCATTTTTTATAATGGCCTTAAGATAACTCCACAATAATTTATCTGGACCAGGAGTCAAAGAGTTGTTGCACTTGTTGATAGCATTGATGAGTTCTGCTTTTGGGAAAGATAGCCAGCTCAAAACATCTTTGTTTGGAACTTCATTTAGGAGAGCATTGTTGATTTTGAGCTGAATTGAAAGTGTTGTAAAGTGCTTCCTATAAGTCTTTGAGTTGGATACATGGCCACCTGTTGTATTGAACAGCTTTGATAGCAGGGAGATTTTTCTTTTTAACCCAGTTCATGAGCTCTCATGGATCATATCTCTTGTTGGTGATTTTGTCAATTTTTTCATTGAAGAACTTTTGTTTCATTTTCTTGACTGTTCCTCTGAATTTCTTCCAATTATCCAAGCTTCTTGAGTGTCAGTATGTGTCAAGGTCTCTATAACAATTATTGTCCCACCAAGATTTGGAATGCCTTGTAATATTGACTTTCTTGGAGTGCTTATGCTATAGACTATTGATGTTTATAGCAAAAGAATTGATAGTTTCTTCAAGAGTATTGATATCAAGGATGGAATCAGTCTTGAGATTTTTTATGAAATTTTTCAATTCTGTGATAAATTGGTCTTCCTCCTTGCTATTTTTGATGAGAATGCATTTTGATAACTGAACTTGTTTCTTGATGATAGGAATAGTGACAGAGATGGGTGCATAATCAGAGAAGAGTCTCCAATCTAGGTAGATATGATAGGTATTAAATTATATCAATTCAGAACAAAGAAAGACTAAGTCCAGAACAGAATTAGAATCTTTATCATTGTCAGAATACCTAGTGGGGAAATTTTCAGTAGGTTTAGAAATTTCAAGCTGAAAAGAGTCTGCAATGTCAGAAAGAATGTCCCTATAAGAAGAGTAGAATGGGAAACATGGGTCCCAAAGACAATCCCCAATATTGAAATTGCCTGTTATAATAAGGATATTATTTAAGTTAGTTTCAATATCCTTGAGATACTTTAAAGCTGACTGAGATGAATCAGAATATACATTAAGTAGAAATTGAATTGAGCCCCAATTAAAGGACAAGATGTATGAAATATCCCTATGATTAAAAATGTCATTACAAAGAGAAAAACAGAGAAATGAAATATGACTATTAATGTATACAAGGACTTTTGAAAAGTCTCTAGTGTTTGTTGGGTTCCTGGAAAACATGATATAGTTGGGATGATTTGGAATGCCCACTAGTCCTTTGCCTTCATAATTGAGTAGACTCAGGATATAGCATATACATATCCAAGATAGCTCCTATGTTATAAGACGAGAAAGTGTGGACAGACTTTAGTGAGATATTTATAGATAGTTATATTATCAGTCTACAATGAGAGAGAGAAGGCACATGACTAGGAAGTCACATGACATTACATCATAGGGCCTAGAGTAGTCTAGAGCAGTCTAGAAAGATCGGGAAGAGTTTAGAGATAGAGTGACATCAAGGAACATGTTAATAGCATGGTTTCCTCATGATGTATACATGGTGTACGCATGGACAATGGAGATTAAGAGTAGTATTTAGGGTATAACATCAGGGCACATGTATATAGCATGCTGGCTTTCAGATAGACGTATGATAGATGAGTAATAGAACATGAGGTAGATCAGTAATAAACATGAGGACAGGGCATGGAAATTAGGGTAGGACGCACAGCAGATATGTAGTTGTAGCATGGACTATGAGGACTTTATATAAATAGTCAGTAGAATACTGTTATGGTTTCCTGTTGAGTTTTCTTGTGAATTACACAACTTATGTTCCCCACTAGATATCCACCTGTGAGATTTATTGTTTGTGCTACTATTGGACACTGGTCTAGTAGTTGCCACAACATCCTGGATAAAAATAATGTCAAAATCTGAACATGTTTCAAGGATGGAATGGATAATAAGACTGTTCTTGCAAATGTTTTGAGAAAAAACTTTAATATTCTCAAAAATTATGCTCATAACTGAGCAAATTAACTTATATCTGCTTTCACTGATTTTGGTTTGTTTTTTGCTGTGCCATTTGCAATTGAATCTATGTTTTCAGAATAGACACTAGTTAGAGTCCACTTAGTGATCACCACAATAGTTTGAGCATTTGAATGCATGTAGGCATAGTTTGCCTTTCTTTGTTTCAAGTTGGGGAGGATTGACTTTGTCATTTGCCTTGTAGCACCACCCAAACTGGTGGTGGTGTTCAGTTTTATGCAGATTACTGCACTTGATGTATCTTGCTCCTTGGATCCTACATGACAAAGTTGTGTGGCCCCACCTCCAACAGTTCTAATACTAGGGCACACCTGGGTTCATATTTGCACCTCTGATGGTGGCAATATAGTTTCCTACATTAAAGCACTGATTAATAAGACTTTTGGCCTTGCTTCCACTCTGAACATTCTATATATTCACCCAAACAATGGACATGTTCAATTTAGGTGATACTTTGATAACATGTAGTTTGGAGGTGAGTATGACATTGTTGAAGATTTGGTTTTACTTAATAATTTTCTTGACGTTATTGGACAAAAGGCATTTTGATAGGTCATCATATAGATAGTACAGGATGCCTATTATTTTCAAATAAGACTTTGATTGAGAAAGGTGAGGAACATCAATGTTTTTGATGTAATTCTCTATTAGTTGTAGGTTGGAGGGAGATGTAACTTTACAGGTAACAATTAATGTTGGAGACATGTTGGGAACTCTCTTTTATGAAGTTAGCAGTATTATCTCATTCATCAGGATGATGACTTGTTTTCTAGATGGACCTTTGGTAGTCATTTGGATTCAAGGTTTAGGTTTAGGTCCATCTATAATGATGTTTTGTATTTGGTTGATTTTCTTTGCACTAAGGGCAGGAAAAGTGTCTTTTATCTTAATGACTTCTTCTGTATAAGAAACAGGTTTAGAAGTCTATGCATATGATTTGGAGTTAGACTTGATGACAGAAGTTGGTTTAAGGTTTTTGAAATATTTGGAAATTTGATTGACTTCCTTTAGAAACTTAGTAGAAATAGGTGGGGGGATTCTTTCAATGTTTGCAGAAACTAATTTGCTCTTGTTCAAGTTGTTTCCACTGGTAATGGGTTTTATCTTAGGAGTGAATTTCACCAAAATTTTCTGTCTTAATGTGTAAGAGTTCTTGTCAGTGATTAAAGAGTCCTAGTTCAACTGATTGTCAAAGATGAAAGCAGTGGACTTAATTTATTTTCCTTTTCTTTTATATTTTCATTTTCATTTTGATTTATTTTCCATTTTTCTATTTTTAGAACTTAGGGTTAGGGTTAAAGTGACAAGATCATGCAGTCATATCAAATGATATGATCACAAGTCATGAGATACAGGAAAAGATGTAGAAGGTTCTGAAAGGATGACATCATATAATGTGTAAAAACACATGTTGACCTTAAGGCAAACATATAGCTGTTTAGGGTAGGCTAGAAGTAGTTAGCACAGACCATGAGGTTTTGGTATATAAGGTAGACAATCCTGTACAGAGTTCTCTATCAAGTTCTCTTGTGTAAATCCTATACAAGATTCTTTCTTTTGACCAACCCCAAGGTTTTAAGTTTATAACACTGATAAACTGAGGAAATGAGGTTCTAAACCACCTCACCAACACTCTTAAAATCCTGAATATTGTTGGATTATTTTGGGTCAATTTGTTTGTTGCTAATATATCTAGCAATAGAGTTTAGAGAATCCTTGATGTTCTTTGTGTCAGAAGCCAGATGCTTGAGAGATCCATGAAGTGAAATAGGATGGAAGCTTCCATCCCATAATTTGGATTTTATAGGGGTATTGGGATTATACAGTAATTGAATATTGATGACATCATTATTAATATGTTGAAGCAGAGTGGAGTTAAGGGTAGGTGTATTTTTAATGCCTTGTTATGAACATGCCTTATTCTTATAGTCAGTTGCCCTATTGACCTAGATTTTCTTTAGTTCAGCATAAGACAGTTGCAAGATGTCGATTGAGTCTCTGGTTTCAACTTCATCAGAGATATCATTGAGCTACTCTATTCTGGTGGCATAGTTTACCAATGTCTCACTTGAGGACATTGAAACAGTTCTAGAAGCAGTTTTGTTAGAAGTCATAAAATAATCTCTCACATTATTATAGTTGTTGACATTTCTGCTGACAAAATCATCAATGTCCATCCCCATGTTATGTGGTAAATCCATGCTTGAGTGTGAGTTTGTAAAAGCTGAAGTGCAATCAGTAAGATGAAAGTGTTTTTGATGGTCTATTACTATGTTCCATGTAATAAATTGTTGATTTAAAATAAATAATAAATAAAAAAGAGGTATGTGACTGTGGTCACAGGATGTGTCACATGACATAATATTATAGGCCTAGAATATTGTAGAAAGGACTGGAAGGAATGATATTAAGATATATATCTATAGCATGTTTGCCTTATGGTGTATATATAGTACACTCATGGCTGACACATGGACATTAGGGTAGAGTCATTTATCATTAGTATGGACCATGTACTATTAGTATAAATAGGATAGCAATACATCAGGGACTTCTTGTTGAGTTCTCTTGTGATCCCCATAAGACTCTTGCCTTATAAGACTACTTGGTGTGCTATTGACCATCATTGATAGCACATGTAACTCATGCTATTGACTGATCAGAGTAAGTAAGAACCAGAAGAGTGGAAACCTTTCTTAACTGTTTCAATCCTAGAATAGTTGAACCCCATATATGTGTACATCTGGAGACCTTATGTGAAGCAACAGTGATTGTGAGCCAAATACTCAAGCATTGCGAACTGAGACAAGGGGGAGAGCTACTAAAGAAGGGGAAAGCAAAGTCAAGCTTAGTTGAAGAGGAGTAATGCAGCATGTATTTGTGCAAGTCCTACACTCAAAACAGTAATAGCGAGTAAAAGAGGAGATCTAGTGGACAAGAAAGAGTGATGTTTAATTAACTCAATCTCAGTACAGGGCTAAGAGCGACAATATTCAGCCCAACTAGCAAGTCAGTCAAGTCCTCAACTCATCAGCGGAAGTGGTGGGAAGGTGCGCCAGTAGAGAGGAAACAAGCTGGTGTTCATGTGGACAACTGGCGGGTTATGTAATCCGGTACTACTGGGGTCCCTTTTAGTCTACCTACAATAACATGTATGCACTTATACTAATCCCTATTTGGGTAGCCACATGGTTGCAGGTACATGTCATGCGGATGGATGACATGACTTCAACATAGCTTTTACATTACTGCAGTGGTATCGTAATAGCTTGCAAATGTTTGACAATTCAGACGGCTTTATTAGGTACCTTGATGTAGTATTGATAGGCTGAGTTCTGTTCACATAGCATGAAATGCTCATGGTCTAGTTGGATTGTGATACCCAAAAACCAGTCTCAAGGCCAAAAGCCTCCATGAAGAATATGACGAGAGTATGCTTGTAGTAGAATTAATCTCAACAACCGAGGAAATACGAGAGCAAGTGGCAGATATAATGACCGGTGTAAGGAGGGACAAAGATACATAATAATAAGAGGGGAAAACAACCAGCAGCCAACTGGCTATAGCGTTTAATATTCAGCGCTCAACGCCTATCAGGCGCTAGCAGATCCAAGTTCTGAGTATGTGAAGATAAAAGCAGAAATATCAGCAACCATCAAAGGAGAGATAAGTATTTCAAGAAAACTATCGTGCGTAAGGTAGATCAATACTCGAGAAAAAAGCATGAAAGTAAAGCAATTGGAGAACAAGAAAATCATGGGACGGGGGTCCCTGAAGGGGATGAACACAAAATGAACACAAAATCAAATATTCATATCGTCTGACTCGTCACCTACCACAGTTCAACCCACCAACTCTTCATTCTCATTCACTAGCAGGCTTAGGTGGCAAAGGGGGAGGCGATTGCGGGGCTCGCAACACTCTACTTTGTCCTTGGCCCTGCACATGTCCATTCATATACATGCTGCTGCCCTCAGATCCATCGGTATCGAACCTCAAACTTGCACCATCAATCGCAATCTTGCTAACCCTCTCATCTTCCTCTTGTGTCTCCTGGATGTATGCAGCTGGCGGTCTCGGCATTAGAGGCGGTGGTGTTTCAGTGGCGAGCATCGTAGCTGTGCTATATTGTTGTAATGCTTGCTGTCGATGGGTGATCGACCCTTTCTTCGATACCTTCACGTCCTTCGCTTCTAACCTGGCCTTCAGTAACGCTTTTTCCTCAGCGGCACTCATCACCGTATTCGCATTGGATATGGGAGTAGACATCGGTGGCGGAATGGGCGTCGGCCTCGTTCCTGTGGTAGATGAAGTATTCCTAGACGGTATCGTCATGGCTGAAGGCGACTTCTTCCTCGAAGCATCCCTTGCCTCCAACTTTTTTCTCAGAGCTTCCTTCTCGGCAGCGGCATCCATAAACTCTTTTTGAGATAACGGGCTACTTGAGCCGGACACTGGGGAAGTTGCGGCATTAAATGGCGGAGGCAGAGCAGAGAATTGGGTTATGTGTTGATTATCAGCCGCTCGCATCCTTTCAGCCAAAGCTGCCTTCTCTTGAGCAGCCGTCATAGGACCAACAGAAATCGACGAGACCGAGGCTTCAAACGATGGAGGAGCATCAGGTGAAGGGGCAGAAGACGAAGAACCTTCAGGTTTGGGATATAATGAATCGTAAGCAATGGGTTGACTTTGCAATCTATCCACAGCCGATTTCGCTTCCTCATACCGTTTCAACGCAGCTTTCTCTTGTTCTGCCGTCAAGTACTGAGGAATTTTAGGGGTAGTGGAATTGGGTTGTTTTTGAGATGGATTAGACACGGACGAGACGTGGGGCAATGGGGGCTGGTTCCTGCTTGTGTTGACATTTGCCATTGCTTGTCGATACATCTCCGAGGCTGAAGACTTATTACTTCCACCGCCTGTGTCAAATGCTGAGCTCCGAATGGTATCCGAAGCTTGACGCTGAGTTTGGGTAACAGCAGCTTGAGCCTTATCATACAACAACGCTTTCTCCTCGGCCGCTGACAACCACTGTCCGGCGGGTGAAGTCATGACAGGGGCAGGAACGGCAAACTACAGACCAGAATTAGGTCAGTATTAACCTGAGCAATAGCTTACAGTTAACAGTACTTACCGAAGCCGAAACACCTTGATTTTTCTCCACTCTCGACCTTGCGGATTCATAAACTCGCTTTTCCTCCTCAACCGTGGGCTTGACCCTCTGAGACGTGCCGACAGATGTAGTCCGAGTAGGAGGAACGACGTTCACTGGAATTTTACTGGATAGCTGTTCCTCAGGCAGATCTGGCTCGGCGTTCGTAATTGTATATCTATTGGATGCCCTAGCCGAGTTGGGTCGTCTAGCAGTTGATGCGTTGGAAGAGATAGAGTTAGTGGTATTAGTAGTAGTGGGCCTGCCAGTCGTGGAATCGATTTGGTAGCCTTTTGTGTTTGTAATTTGTCGTTGGGAAGGTTTGCGATGACCGATACCGTAACCGAATTCCTCTGCGACAGAAGCATCTGCGGTCCCAGGCCTGCCCGAAGCTTTGGAGATAGCAACAGTATTGAATTGACCATTGGAAGGAGTCCGAGCATGGGTTGCGGTTGGCAATGTAGTGGTCGTTACGGGCTGTTGTGCTCTTGTTGGACTCGTCGGCTCTATAGACATGACGGATTGAGCAGTCGGCGGAGTCAGTGACAGAGCAGGCGTTACACCAATACGTCTGGAGACCAATTGAGGCTTTGTCAAACAGGAAAGGGGAAAACAATACCTAATGGCCTCTTGAGAAACGTATCTAGTGGGAAATGAGTATAGGAGCAGGTCAAGATAACTGTCAAACCTGCCTTTGCCAATTAGAAATAATCACAGGCAGATCCATAGATACATGCGTTCCCGTTCCCATCAAAGCTTTGACAGACAACACATACGTCACATCGATATGACGAGCAGCGTTCAAAGTCGTCGTCGTATGATTATGAGGCAGCTGGCAGGAGAGTTCTGCCTGGTGCGTCGTCCCACCATACAGTGTTGCATTAATTGCCAGTTTTGTCTCTCCAATGTTAGCGACCCTGACTAAAGGAGCAGCCTTGCGAACTGCAGTAAATGTTTGTGCACGAAAAATCGTCGTCTCCTTGAGTGCCATTTCGAATCCACGAAGAATGACTGTATGCGGGTTATCAGATCTGAGGGTCGCCACGACCGTGATGCGGTCTCCAGGTCCATGGCATGCGTGTCGTCGCTCCACTATGAGGGTAACACCTTCCTGAGCAAGCTGTCGCTTATCTGGTTGGCAATATACGGGCCAAGTGGAATGTAGTTCGTGCTTGTCTATGACTATAGGTGCAATTTCTTTTGTCACGATGTTCTTCCGTTTACGCAAGAACCCTCTATGGACAATGTTTAAGTGCCTGACAAAAAGTTTCCGGGTTCAACTCACTTTTTGCCTTTCGTACACACTGTCGCAACCAGCTCATACTGGATCCCAGCTATAGTATCACGAAGAGACGATGTTAGTCAATTGTACTACCCAAGCACATGCATAAGATACCCACCCCGGTTTTCAAGGGCCACACTGGGTGGTATTGATTCTGGTATCCGGATTGAGAAGGGAAAGTCTTGCTATCGAAAGAATAAGCACATATTTTGACGTGAAAGATGACTTACAGTGCGCAGGACATTAAAGCCATCGGGTGCTGTCCAGAGTGTGACCGGACTAGGCCCGACATAATCATAAAAAGTATTTCTATCCCCTCCTCCAGGAAGTGTTTCCACTTTGCGCAGCTCGATGCGCACCCATTGTGCCTTGATGCCTGCCGCTGGCGTTCGTACCTCGATGGCCTGTGAACAGGGGATTAGACTTAATTTATGGTTCACACATTGCTCAACAGACCCCTTTCACTGCTGCTTGGGGCCTGTCTTGGCTCGGAGGTATCCCAGGATAGCCTACAAATAACAAATAAACACTCTAGTGGCAGACGCGCATGGAGATGGGCACCCTGGACATAATCGACATTCGGGGGTGGCCGAAGAGTGCTGTTGGCCAAATAATGATTTATGAAAACAAGGTTAGAGAGAGAATCGAACGCACAGTATCACGCCGGACATGGACGAGGGGAGAGGGAGAGGCTAGGAAGATTGGTAGTGGAAAGGGAATGAGGCAAGTGATCAGGGGGGTGTCACACCATCAATTGCAGTATATCCTTAGATTCGCGGAAATGATTTGACTAAGAGGTCAATAATATGATCCCGATCGACTCCGAGATAAGCAACCTCATAGGATTTCCCCATCTCCCAGGTTGGTCTGCAGAGGTTTTGGAATACAGCTCTTGGAGGGAAAAGAAGTAACATTACTTTTGCACTACAATTGGAGCCTATTTGAAATTTGGAATGATGATCACGGCAGATATTCTGGTTTTCGTTTTGTCGCCGTTACACATGGCTGGTTTCTGTTGAAGGGGCTCGACAATGGGTATATTCGGAAAGCAATGTATTAGTAAACGGACAAGGATAGCTACTAGACCTATTTATATAAAGTTGAGCCATAGCCAAAGGAAAGCATTAGTAACATGGTATGTAGGGGAAGACATATGGGTAGTGTCCCTTTCGAGTACGGAAACCGGGCAGCGCGGACGATGAACAGAAACTGTCAGTGTTTCATCACCATGGGGCTAAGAGTGATTGATAGAGATTAACTTGGGAGGGAAACTGAATTGGGAGGCAGATTGACGGTGAAATTTGGCATGAGGCATGCGAAGGATTCAGGAAGGAAAGCATCATAAGGTGCTATAAGCCAATAGTATGGGTGAGATAACACCGACAGATGTGCCCTGTCGTTGTCTGGTAGACTCGTGAGTCTAACTACATTTACACTGCTAGAGTTATCGAGACACTATCGCTGCCCTACGTCACCAGCTCCTCAGGCCTCGCCTCGAATGAGATGAACGAATGCCTGCATATATCGCCCGTGTCCACCATATCGTATTTATGCTCAGGGTTTGAGCAATGGGCAAGCTGGAAATAGGAGCGGACAATAGTCTGCTTCACATAACTCAAGTGAGTACTTGCCCACGCCAGCCCCCCCGCGAGCTGAATTGAACGTTCGTTAACACTGTTCCCTTGTTTTATCTCGTGATTCCTAATTCTCTAGTCTTTGCTCTATACTCCTGTTTCTCTGTACTCATTCGGTAATTACCTAATAGACACACTACAAATTTTCATTTTGGACGAGCCATTGCTTCTTTCTCTCTTACCACCATCTTGTATGGTAGCACCTATAAGAGAATTAGCAAATACATTGTTTTCCACTTCTTTTACTACTTTACAATCTAACCCAATGGCTCAATTACCATCCAACATGGACATAATCAGAGGAAGATCTGCTTCCTCTAGCCAAATCAGCTCCAGAGAGTCATTGACTCATTCAGCCGCATCATCAACTCCATACCACGAGAGAATGGAGATACAGAATAACCTCCTGAATGAAGACGAACAGGAGCCGGTTGAAAGTTTTGAACTTTCCTATGCCTCAGGCAACGAACAGAAAGGTAAGACAGTCAGACAGGCAACTGACAACAGCCCTCAGGAGGAGGCACAATGTGTACACAATGAGACACCGGCCCTCAACAGCACACCTAATCCATGAGATGTGGGCGTTACTAATAATAATGACATGTGTCCTTTGTAGGAGGTTTTTGACATCCAGTTACCATATAATATCAATTAGGTGATGGAGCAAGATTCTTGGGATAGTAACTTTCATCCTATTTCTTTACATGGTGTACTGGAACATCTTTCTTCTGACTCTAAGAGCATCAAAGAGTCATTACATTGAATGACTAAATATATTAAGAACAAGAATATTGAATGCAACAAAACAAATATACTGGATCTCACTCAGTGGTGTGGGTGAAGCAGCCTGAAATTTCATTTCTGCAATTTATGAATTAGGCTCAGACTCACTTGTCACTGACAAAAAGAACAGGACTTTTAGACAATGGGTTGTATTTAGATTCACCCCAAAGATACAAGAAACCAGAACTACTGCCAAAAGTAACAAATTGACCAATAAGCCTGCAAGCTTCATAAAGTTACCACTACCAATTCTTATGAAAACTCCTAAGGAGGTCATGGAAATATCCAAGTTTTTCAAGAAAGGTACCAAACTGACAGAAAAGAAGAATACCAGAAAATCATATGCATAAGCTTTGTCACCTAAGACTAGCAAAATTTTGAAAATCAAGGAGACATTTTTAAAACTACAAGTGAATAAAATCAAGAACATTCACAAAATCATCAATAGTAATAGTAAGTCCAAGCCTAGACTAAATATGACAACAAAAGGTCCCTCTAGAAAACAAGATATCTATTACAAAATGAACTACTCACTTATTTGTGATATTTGAACCTTGGGTGCACTATTAGAGGTTTAGGAGTGATTCAAAAGTTCAATAATGATGGCAATGATGATAAAGATCAATACAGATAATAAAGGATAAAGATTGATAATAAATAATGTAAATTGATGTTGTTAAGTTCTGAGGTTTAATTCTCAGATACATAAGTATATATACAAAAAAGTAATAGTCCATGTACAAGCTGTTGCCATCACATGATCAAAACTCATATCTGATGGGAGCTATCATCTGTCAAAACAGCTGTCAGGCTAATTTTAAAAGATAACTAATTATGTTACTATATTGATATACTTGTATCTCTATGAATACTTATTGCTATGTAATATACAATATATCATTGGAAACAGTTTGATGAGCACTTTCCAAAGCAAGTTCAATTGTGTAAATCTGTCCAGTCATTCATGAGATATTAGCAAACAAAGATTTTATAGTTACTAATGACCTGATATCTCAGTTGTTTGTTGTCACTTTTGTACATCCCACATATGTGCAGATCGCCCTTATTTGGGGCTTTACAGTGCAACTTAGTTTGTGAAAATTGGTCTACTGGTTGTGGAGATATAAGCTGAATGAAGTTTGTGATATCATCATTCCTATGAGCAATGATAATAAAGTAAAATTCATGGAGTTGTTTAGCTCTCACATTACTAACCCCAATAGAGCTCTGAAAAACATCAAATCAGAAGTCATGGCAGACTTCATTCACATGAACTAAGCAGGTATCACTATTGTGACTAACAAAGTCATCTTATCTTTTGATTTTCAAACAATTAAGAAATATGTCAAAAACACCAACCATATTAACTCAGATAAAGTAAATACTCCTTGTCTACCATATCCAAAATCCTATTTGAAAATTATAGGTATTCTCTACTTTTTAGAAAACACTAACACTCTTATTTCATTAGATGTAGTCAAAACAATCATTAAAAATAACAATATTGCAATTGCTTCAAAATCCTAAATTATCAAAGTATTACCCAAGTCAGATATAGTAATCATCTGGTTAGACATATAGGATGTTTAAAGCAGTAGTAAGACTAAAGAACTTATTAACAGATATTTCAATATAGAAAATCACATTGCTACCATTTGAGGTATAAATATGAATTGTTAGAGTTGTGAACAATAGACTCTATTTTATTTTTTCTCTTGCCATTTTCTTTTCATTTCTTTTTTATTTTATTTTATTCTTTTATTTAAGATTAGGGTTTATTATGACTGTCACAACTGTCACAAACTAGGGTCACACATGTCACATATCACAGTTACACAATAATATGGTAATAATGGAAAGATGTAGAAGGTTCTTGAATAATAACACCATATGTTATAATATATATAAAGACTAATCTTTTTCTTTTTCTTTTATTTATTTTTCTTGATTTAATATTTCTTTTCTTTTGATTTTGATTTTATTTTTGGATGATGAAGAGGCACATGACTGTGGTCACATGACATATCACATGATGTGAGGTCATAGGCCTAGACTTGACTAAAGCAGGCTAGAAGAAACTAAAAGAATGATGTTAGAGCACATGTATACAGTATAATATTCTTATGGAAGACAAGACCTTAGGTTAGGGTTAATTATTAGTAGCATGGACTATCTATAATTTATATAAATAGGGTAGCAATTCAGCAGAGACTCCTTGTCAAGTTCTCTTGTGATTCCTACAATAATGACATCATAAACTTCATTCAGCTTGTATCTCCACAACCAGTAGACCAATTTTCACAAACTAAGTTGCACTGTAAAGCCCCAAATAAGGGC
>Ga0157368_1000537_pt1 | contig 17619 bp, 16 predicted proteins | sample AttbisABBM3_FD_113146 | JGI IMG/M metagenome (GOLD analysis project Ga0157368, IMG submission 113146) | Fungus gardens microbial communities from leaf cutter ant in Botucatu, State of São Paulo, Brazil - Atta bisphaerica ABBM3 | ecosystem: Host-associated > Fungi > Mycelium > Unclassified ...
AACGCTGCCCGCAGGCGAGCTGCTGTACTGCACGGATGAGCGTCTTGAGAAGCTGGCCATCCGGCAGCTCTTCCAGATGCAGCTGTTTGAGACACACGACACCCACGTCTGACGCGTAACACCTGACATACAGACCATGCCCCTTAACCGGGGCTTTTGCCGTGGTTTTTTTTCAGGCTCCTGCCACGTCTTCCCCATTATTCCCGTTTCATGCCGGCCGCGACGTCGTTCATACGCCGGCAGCGCGCGCAAAACCCCGTCGCCGTCCTTTTATTCACAGAAATCCGCAACGGGATAACCTCAGAAAGCAGCAAACGGATACCGGATAATCTGCAAAACATTCGTAAACACTGTTTTAAGGTCTTCCGGATACATCCGGAATGATCTCTGTCACACGCGACACTGTGGATAAGTGGAAAAGGCCTTCGCTCGCAGCGGCCACAGGCGTCCGCGCCGCTCAGAATAGGAAGTAGCTCCCGCTCACGCGGGCCCCAAAAGCCCGTCATTTTAGTTACAGCATACATTCATTCACTGTAAACAGCACCGGCGCAGTTCTGCACCCGGGGTGCCCCTCCAGACAAAGACCGGAGCCGGACCTGAAAACCCATCGCCCCCACTGACCAGCCGCCGCCGCCCGGCCCGTAGGGCCGGAACTGCAGTGGCTGATTAATGGGTGTTGTAACTAATAGCATTGGCGTTGCTGTGAGTAGTCTCGCTTCAGGGTACAGTGAACACGCCCGTAAGCGGCCCTTACGGCCCGCTGACGCGGAGATACGCCCCGACTGCGGCTAAGCCTTGTCGTGACCACTCCGACGGCGTACAGTGGCTTTCGTGCGGCGGTAAGCGGGTCTGGCTTTGCAGGACGAAGTGCCCGACAGGCAGAATCTATCAAACAGTAACCGGCTTCGCCGGGCTACCGGCGCCATGTGGCCAGTTCACCCTGGCGGGCATTAGCTGGCGCCTTCATGCGCTACCGCGCATAAAACCTGATTCAGTGCAGGAGATATCCGATGCAGAACGTTGATGATGACGAAGTTCAGTCCACTTACCGGGAAGCGTGCAGACTCACCGTCATGGTTTGTCTGAGGAAAGCGGGTGATGGTGACGTAATCAGCCGCGAGGAGATCAAACGTGATCTTATACTTTTGCTACGGGCACGTCTGGAACGAAGTGATGAGGTTGAACCCGCGCTCATGTTTGCGATTGAGCAGTTGATGGAACCGCCGCCTTAACAAAGCTGAATTTGACGACGCAGGCAGTTGCTGGCCCACCCGGACTTGCTTACTCGGGGCGAAAAAAACAAAGTCAGACTTAACTGTTCCTGTTTGTGCAGAAAACCCGTGACGGAGCCTGCGGATTAGGTGTGGCTCACAAGCTCTTCACTGTCGTCCGACGGCAAGCATTGAGTAAATCTCTTACGCATTGCTCAGTTGTCTTCAGAGTCCGTCCTTTCATAACAGACGTAGTCAATGCACCAGTATCTCCCGATGTCTCTGCCGTCTGTAGTGAGATCGGTTTTAGGTTGCATCACGTCTGTTCCGGGTTTTGCGTCAATGCAACCTTTCACCGTTACCACTTCTCCGCCTTTCATCGGCTCTTTTAAAGATTTGTAATAACCTATCGTTCCTTTCGATTCAAAGAATCATATTGTCCGAATGCTGGAAACTGTTCATAATTTTTGGCTACATCAGAGTAAGTTTCACTCCTCTCTGAAGTTTTACTCGGGATATTATCCTCTATAATTATAGTATGCCCATCTTCTTTAAAATGGTACGTTGTACCGTTGATAACAAGGTCAGTATCATCGTTAAACTCTCTATAAACAGCCATCGATAGAAATAATGTTTCCACATCCAGCATTTGAAAATTATAAAGAAGATACTCTCTTAAATGTTCATCAAGAAAGCTTACACTTACCCAACCACTATTCCTCATTATATTAATAAAGCACGATGGTGTAGATTCAGAGTCAATGAGCACTGTATAAGGTTCGCCAGCCTCATGTTTTTTAAGGGCTTTTTTCTCCCCCCATAAGTCAATTGGCTCTTTATATCCAATTGACCAATTTTTGCAGTAATAAACTTTCTGACTCATATACACACCTTACCATTTGTATCACGAATCACTACACCAGATTCCTTGGCAATATCAATTATTGATTGTGAAATAGGTTTAGTTTGTGGAGGGATTTCTAGTATATTTATCCCTTTTAATAAGCTGCCACCAAGATCACCGCAGGAGGGAACATTTGCAACATTACATAGATCTGCATCATTTTTTTTAAGTATGTGCTGAGCAGGGTCGGTTTTATTCAACGGAAACACCACGATTTCTGCCTCATGAGCATACATCGATGGTATCTTACCACTCAGCGCAGCTATCGCAGCGGTAACAAAGGTCAGTTTGAAGGAGTTCTGGAGTGGCAAACCTGTTTCAATACTGTAAGCCATGCCCTCAGACTTGAGCTGCTCAGTGAGTTCATCTCGCCAGCGCGCAGCCGTGAAGATATGTGAGCGAATAATAACAGGGCATTTTTTTTGATTTTTCTCATCTTTGAGAAACTTAATTAACTTAGAAATTCTTTTATTCGGCATTTCATTCTCAATTCTGGCGTATAACTTTATGCCTACATAATAATGGCCAACTCTGTAAGCATTTTTGACAAATAATTTAGTGAACCGATCGTCCGCAGGTCTGAGCACATACAAATCATCATTTCTGACAGCCATCAACACACTAATGTAGAAAGCGATGAAGAAAAGAAGCAGAGAAAAAACCGTTGCCATTAAAGAGTACCGCGACATGCTTAGAATGTCATCTAAATCCAAATACCAAGGCGGTAACTCAGAAGAAAAACAAATAAAAGCAAGCGTAAAAATTAAATAAATGATAAAAAAACAAACAAAAGCGGACATCCAAAAGATAATAATTTTAAGAAGCAATTCTTTTTTACTAATCCTTTCTTCTTTTTTAGTTTTCGACTTCTTTGGGAAACCTGCCTCAGGTAAAGCTTCAGAATTACACGTATCCACAGTTATTACCTCATATATTTCAGTGCTATACCATAATATCTCATTTGTAGAAAAACTAAGCTATAAAATTTTTCTCGCTAATTAATTTTATGAGATCGCTTATGCGATTATATCTAACTCTAAATAACATTTCTGAGTAAATGAATTATTAAACTGTATGAAACCAAATTTATGGAAGACATCACTATCAAAAAAAGATGAGTAAGGCATTATTAATGCCCGGATAGTACTACTATGGGAAATACGTCAAGTTAATCAGATCACTTTCATATGGGAAACGCATCAACTACTCCCAACGGCCTCAGTGTGGGAAATACATCAACTTTTTCTGAAGGCACTGGTGATGGTGGCCATGTCCACTTCACAAGACATTTTGCTTACTGCAAAAGCGTTTACATCAACGAATGGCTTTAGTATGGGGAAGGCATCAACTTACCTTAACGGTTTACTGGTGGGAAAAGGTCACCATCCTCGAATTCTGTCCAGGTCTTTCCGAGGGGCACAAGGAAGGGTATGGATACAGGCTGAACTCCATATGTGGGAAAAACATCAAGTCATGGACGGAACTGGCGTGGGAAAGGCATCAATAATAGCTTATAGTGCTCTGTATTCAACTGGTGCGCGTTTCCTTAACCAGAAGGGACGTCGGATGCAGGATTACCTTTCCGGCCTGCAGGCTCCAGTGTGCCCGTGAGTCAGTCAGAAAGGGACATGCAGTTGGGCTTGCTTCTTTGCTGCACGAGGGCAGATATGTTCACCTAATGTGCCATCACGTCGGGTGAGGCCGAGGGAAACGCGCTGCTGACAAGTTTTAAACATTAGACCAGTGTGACCTCAAGGGCGAAGACCTGCATGGGCCGTTATTGTGCAGGCTGTATTAACATGTCACCGGCACTCACTCATTCTTCAGGCTCGGGAAGAAGTGTTTGAGAAGGCGGTTATCCCAGCAATTTCCTCTTCGGCTCATACTCTGCTTTAGAGGTGGTAGCTAATCACCACATATCCTCAGATAAAAGGGGAGTGTTCGCCAGGCAGAACCTGTCATAACGCAACCGGCTTCGCCGGGCTACCGGCATTTGGCCAATTTATCCTGGCGGGCATCAACTGGCGCCTTCATGCTCCTGAAACAGCATCCTCTGGCCACTTCTAACTGCGGATATCAATTCCAAATTAAAAGGTCCGCTTTGTGCCAAAAGCGGACGTTTGCAGGCCAGCCTCGGGTAAACTTTCGAGGGTAAGACAGGTATAGTTAATTATTCTGTTCTGGAATTTTCTGTCTCGGTTTGGCACCCCTGGCGTCATCAATTGAAAGCCGAATGGTCTTAGCAAGGGGACCATAATCTCATTATGAAAATCGCATGAAGACCTAAACTAAATGGCAAGCAACCTGATGCCCGGGTGCAACATTGCGCAATACAGGGGCATGCTTGCGGCATTGCTCTTGCACACGCGGACAACGCGATGAGAAACGGCAGCCAGACGGTGGTTGTGATGCATCAGGAATGTCGCCCTGAGCCATAGCGACAGGCTCGCCATCCGGATTGAGCGTAGGTATGGCTGCCATGAGCGCCTGTGTATAGGGATGCAAGGGATGACTAAACAGTGCATCACGGCTTGCAGTTTCCATTATCTGACCAAGATACATAACCGCCACATCATCGCAGAGATGTTCAACCACCCCCAGATCATGAGAGATAAACAAAAAGGTCACGCCATGGTGATCGCGTAGATCAGAAAACAGATTAATAATTTGCGCCTGAATGGAAACATCAAGGGCGGAAACGGGCTCATCGGCAACAATAAAATCTGGATTAAGAATTAAGGCGCGCGCGAGGCCGATACGCTGTCGCTGGCCCCCTGAGAATTCATGCGGAAATCGAGAGTAATGTTCTGCGGAGAGACCACATATTTTCATTACCTCTATGACTTTGTCACGTATTTCTTTTTTCGAACAGAGTTTGTGCTCAAGCATGGCCTCGCCGATGGCATCTCCGATTCTGATGCGCGGATTCAGCGAACTGTAAGGGTCCTGAAAAACCAGCTGTATTTTCGAACGTAGCGTCAGCCATTCACGCGATTTTAATGAGTCTAAGCGCTGACCGCGATAGAATATGCTGCCTGAAGTGGGTTTATAAAGGCCGAGTAACGTTCTTCCCACTGTCGTTTTACCGCTGCCTGATTCGCCCACAAGCCCAAAAATCGTGCCAGGGCGGATTGAGAAACTTATGCCATCTACCGCACGTAATAAGCCGGTCTGCTGACCAAAAAAACCATCATGCAGTGGAAAATGTGTTTTAAGATCCTCAACTTTGATTAAATATTCGCTATTCATACTCCAGGCTCCCCTGAATTACTGTGAAAACAGGCCACCTGCCGCGTCAAGCCCTGCAAGACCGGGATACCTGCTTTGCATTTTTCACTTGCGTACTCACAACGATCGTAAAACGCACAGTAGGGTGGCAGTGTGGCAAGATTAGGGACTTGTCCTGGAATGGAATAAAGTCGTTTGCGACGTTCGCCGGGCACAGGGCGTGAGGCAATAAGGCCTTTAGTGTAAGGATGCAAAGGGTTTCTCAGAACCTGAGCGGTTAGTCCCTGTTCGACAACGCGTCCGGCGTACATTACCACCACCTTTTCTGCCATCTGAGCAATAACACCAAGATCGTGCGTGATTAACATCAGTGCCATTTGATGTGCCTGCGCCTGGTCTCGCAATAAACGCAGTATCTGAGCCTGAACTGTCACATCGAGTGCGGTAGTGGGTTCGTCCGCAATTAACAATTTGGGGCGACAACTGAGTGCCATGGCAATCATGACCCGCTGGAGCATGCCACCTGAAAGCTGGTGAGGATAACTGCGCATCAAATTTTCAACCCTTGCCAGCCCGACTTCACTGAGTAACCGGGTCGCATGATTCCAGGCGGCTTTAGGCGTTTCTCCCCGATGGCGTATCAGGGGTTCGCAGAGTTGATCGCCAATCTTGAGTACAGGATTCAGTGCGCTCATCGGTTCCTGAAAAATCATTGCCAGTTCATTACCACGTAGCTCAGCCATCTGGTGTGGTTTGAGTTTCAAAAGATTCTGCCCGGCAAAATGAATTTCCCCGCCGTCTATGCTTGCGACGGTGGGTGGTAACAGCCCCATTAACGACATAGCTGTGACGCTTTTGCCACAACCCGATTCTCCGACAATCCCAATGGTCTGCCCGGCTTTGATGTCAAACGAAATGTCGTTTACTGCCCGAATCCGGCTCCCGTCACCAGAAAAAGACAGCGTCAGCCGCTTGAATTCAACCAGCGTACGATTCATTTAATGCTCCGTTTCATGCGAGGATCCAGCGCATCACGCAAGGCGTCACCCAGTACATTTATTGCAATCACAGTAGTAAATATTGCAAGACCGGGGGGCATCCAGAGCCACGGACGACGTTGAAAATCGATCAGGCTGTTTGCCGCGTCCATCATATTTCCCCAGGATGGCGTAGGGGGAACGACACCGAGGCCGAGATAACTCAGCGCCGACTCAAGCAAAATGGCATTTGCCACAGCCATGGTGGCCATCACCACCAGCAGGGGAATTGTGTTGGGCAGGAGGTGGCCGAACAGGCGACGGCGTGCGGACAAGCCCAGAACCTGGGTCGCCAGCATAAAATCTCTTTCACGCAGAGAGAGAATTTGCCCTCGCACCAGTCGTGCCAGCTTTGGCCATTCAAGAAGGCTCAGCATGACAATCACCATGTACACGCGCGAGTCAGCTGAAAAATCCAGCTCAGAAAGAATGGCACCTGCCACTATCAACAGAGGAAGGCTGGGAATGGTCATCACCAGATCCGCCAGCCGCATAATTAATTTGTCAGTTAGCCCACCAAAATAACCTGATACCGCGCCCAGAAGATAACCGAGCACAACGGAAAGCAGCATGGTAAGGAGGCCAATAATCAGCGAAATCCTGCCTGCCAGAAGAAGACGTGTATAGACATCACGTCCAAGAAAATCTGTTCCCAGCCAGTGTAATAAACCTGGCGGTTTGTTAATCATCAGTGCGTCCGTTACATTATTCTTCCAGGGGGACCAGAGTGGCCCGAGGATGCACCAAAGCGCCATGGTGATCAGCATCAGCAGGCAAAACATCGCCAGATAATTTCGGCAGACCGTTTGCCAGGCCTGTTGCCATGGAGAAGGAGGCGTTTGCGCCAGCGTATTCAGTTGTGCGTTACGGTGACGTCGGTAAGAAGCGAACAGTGAATGCAGCATTACGATCTCACCCGGATACGTGGATCTGCCCATGCGTACAGGACATCAGCGATAAGATTGCCCAGGATGGTCAGCACTGCAAGAAACAGGGTGAAGCCCATCAAAACAGGGTAATCACGCGCGGCCAGTGAATCGATTTGAATATGCCCTGCGCCCGGCCAGTTAAACACCTTCTCTGTGATAATCGCGCCAGAAAATAAACCCGGTAATTCGAAGCCAAGCAGGGTGATGATTGGCAAAAGGGCGTTACGAAGGGCATGTTTCAGGATAACGGTACGTTCATGCAGGCCTTTTGCTCTGGCTGTGCGGATAAAATCCATCTTGATCACCTCCAGCATGCTGGCACGAAAATAACGCGTCAGACTGCCTGCCTGTAACATCACCAGAGCCATGACAGGTAAGGCGAGATGTGCCGCCACCTGCAATACCCAGGTCCAGCCAGTGGCATCACTTCCGGTATTGGTCATGCCGCCTACAGGCAGCCAATGCAAATCGACGGCAAACCATTTAATCAGCAGCAGGCACAAGAAAAAGGTCGGAAACGACATCGCAGCAAAAACCGTAATACTCACCAGATGATCGAACAGTGAGCCCGGTTTCATCGCTGCCGCCACGCCGACTGCCAGCCCAATCCCCCAGTAAAGCACTAACGCCACGCTGGCAAGCAGGAAGGAGTTCCAGATGTATTGATTAAGCAACTGGCTTACGGGGATTTGATACTGTAACGAGAACCCCAGGTTGCCCTGAAGCAACTGAACCAGCCAGTGCACATAACGCGTCATGAGTGGTTGATCAAGACCATAAATGGCTTTGAGTTCGGCAGCCCGGGCGGCAGTTAATGTCACATTGCCATCGATGAAATCTCCGGGTGTTTTAGCGAATAACATGAAAATGATAAACGAGGCTAACAGTAGCATCGGCACGGTCTGCAGCAGTCTTTTGAGGATAAATTTTTTCATGCGCTTCTCAGTGTAGCCGCCCGAAAAGGCGGCTACGAAAATAATGGCTTACTTGACGATTTTTACATCCGGCAGACTACCGGTGAGGCCGTTATAGACGTCAGGTTTGAATCCGCTCACGCGAGCACTACTGGCAGAGAGGATCTGCCGGTAGCCCAGAAGGATGACGGGTGGATCATCGGCCAGCACCTTATAAAGTTGGTGATAAACTGGCTTACGCTTTTCAATATCTAACAGTGCATTGCCTTCATTAATCAGTTTGTCGACCTCGGGATTGTGATAGCCGGACTCTTTGGCTTCATTACTGTAGAAATCCCAGACGCCGTCGTGTGGATCGTTCAGCGTGCTGGTACTGAAAGAGGCCAGATCGTAATTACCTGATTTGCGTTGTGCCATCAGTGCGTTGAAATCGACGACCTGGGGTTTTAGCACTACACCAATCTGTTGCCAGTTCTCTTTGGCTATAGGAACAAGAGCATCATTGATGACTTTCTTGCTGACGAGCAGTGTTAACTCCAGTCGTTTTCCCGCTTTTACACGGATACCATCCGGCCCAGGTTTCCAGCCCGCTTCGTCCAGCAGCTTTTTGGCCTGTTCCGGGTTGTATTTATAAGGATTAATATCATCTGGATTATATGCCCATGAAATGGGGGCGATCGGTTCTATGGCCACTTTGCCATAGCCTTGATAAACCACATCGATCAGCTTTTGGCGATCCAGACCGTAAATCAGTGCTTTACGTACTCTGGCGTCCTGTAATGCAGGACGGTGTAGGTTGAACTCAACTTCACTGTAATCGCTTGAACCATAGAGATTGATGTTCGCAAATCCTAACAGTTTTAACTGTTCAATATCGTCCGGTCGAGACGTAAACGCGTCATAATCAGTTTCGCCGGTTTGGAAAAGCTGGAAATTAGTAGAGGGGTTAGTCACCCGATAAATGAAGCGCTGAGTCGGTGGTGTTCCGCGATAAAAGTGGGGGTTAGCGTGGAAACGGATCTCCTGACCGGGAATATATTTATCGTAGATATAGGGGCCATTCCCAAGCGGTTTACCGTTCAACGTACGGAGATAATCAAGATTGCCGCGCTGATAATTTTTTCCGTAATACGCTTTTGACAGAACGGGTCCGCCAATTTTTGCCAGCGTCGTGGCGCCAGGTTCATCCGTTGAGATCTGAAGCGTAAGAGGATCGATGACCTTCAGGCCACTTACGCTGTCGGCCTTTCCTGCTTTGTAATCTGCGCCGCCAGTGATATGTGCCAGAGAAATATCGGTGTCACCATCATATTTGGGATCCAGCAAAACAGTCAGAGTAAAAGCCACATCCTCAGCCGTCAGGGGAGAGCCATCGCTAAAGGTCAGATTCGGGCGCAGCTTGATGGTATAGACCTTATTGTCTGGGCTGACCTGCCAGCTTTCTGCCAGTCCAGGAACCAGTTTACCTTGGCTGTCCCAGTCAATCAGGCGAGAAAAGATGACATTCGTAACATTCTCATCCCAGCCATTAACGAAGAAGTAGGGGTTAAAAATACCTTGTGGTTCAGATATCCCTGCCACTACGGTATCTTTACGCGCTTTGGCTGCGTCAGGAATCTGGCTGGGCTCGGAGGCCGGTGTGATGCCTTCCTTGAGCAATTCATCCGCAAAACTGTTGGTGGATAATGCCAGCAAACTGCTGAGTAAAGCCCCTTTGAGTACAAGGGAAATGCGGTGAGGTTTTATCGATGTTGTTAGTAACCTGGCCAAAGCAGCATCCTCGTAAATATGATTTATACGTAAATTTACAGAAGTTGAAAATTAGTATCCCGGCATCAGCCTGTCTAACAATTAAAGGCTATATAAAATAACTAATTGTGCTTAACGACGCAGGAGGTATATCAGGCAGTTAAGCTCCCTGGCAGAATACTTAATTTATCCACTCTTCCTGCCTGCTAATAATTATAATACATACGAGTGAATGTTGATTTTCAGAGCTACTGTAAACGTTATTGCGGCATGCTCTGTCAGATATTATATTAATGATGGCTATGGGCTGTCTTGCTGAAATAATTTTCTGGGTTGTAAAAATCATTATCTGCACACATTTTAAATGTGTGCAGATAATGCCTGTGCAGAGACAATGAATTTCCACAGTAAAAAAATAACTGTAATGTTATTGACAACGGTGTGGCTGTGAAGCGCATATTTATATTTTCGATAATACACCATGAGGTAATGCGTTCCATAATGTCTCAGACGTCATGAGTGTTATTTATCAATCGAAGAAATTTTCCCCCTGCTTATCACGACGAAAAGCAGAGGGCAATAATAAGCCTGCTTGAACATGCTTCATATGACTTAATCTGTGTAGAAGAAGATGGCACCGATGAAGGGCTGTCACCGCCGGTGATCAAGCCGACGAACAAGCCGCTCTCCTGATTTCTGAACCACAAACACCAGCAAAAGCAAAATGACGATGGTTACTGCCATGATTCGATTATCGGGCTATTTGCATTCAAGGGTTGGAATTCATCCATTCTAACCCTTGAATGCAAATAGCCGTTTTAAGTTCTCTGGCCAGCGCAGTTACTGCATTGCTGGGCTTTACTCTGAAACAGGAGCGTCTGAGTCTGTCACAATTGTCAGGCCTTTTTATGATAATTTCCGCCGTTGTGGTTCTGAGGATCTAGTATTTATTTTCACCAAGCGTCGTGCGTGCTCATATACGTTGTGTGAATGAGTTTTGCTGCTCGGCAATACAGGATTAAAGAACAGTTACCGATTGTTTAAGTTCTGAAACGCTCATAAAAGCAATGTCCGCTTATCGCTCAAAGCGGACCTTCATCTCAGTCAGTTCGATCGCTTCGTGCTAACAGCTGACATTGTTGGAATAGTGTTATGTTGTTAATTGAGCTCGTCCGATGCTTCTGACCTGTTCGCGGAGCATCATTCCGGAGAGCTCTTGCGCCATCAGCGGCCAGACTCAGTTCAGCCCACGCTATAGCAACGTTGACACTGGAGAGAGGTTGAGATCTCGGCTGATGTGAGTTCAAGGTCACATCAGGACCCCCTTAAGAATCATTATTAAATCGTCTACGAATCTACTCCCGGCAGATGCACGCAGTAAAAAACGTCCGAAAGGCACCTACTGGGTAATTAATGCAAATCTGACAGAAAAATTTATAAGTTCAGGCCAGTGATTCATTTTTTATGCACAGGCAACAGGCTAAAGACGGGAACGCCTTACTAAGAAAAATCGGGTCAGTTTCGTCCTGTGAAAACGCAAAGCAAGAGAGCATTATGTGTTTTTTATCAAGCAGAGCTAAAGGCTGTTGGGATTTATCCTAATAGAAAATAACATCGGGTATACACGAAACTAAAATAACTCAAGAGTGATTTATGATAAGACCGATGTTATATGCATTGACAGGTACCTTTCTGTTAATTATGTCACAGTTAAGTCACGCAGCGAGCTCATTACCTGTTCTGAAAGAAGCCGACTGGGTTGCCAATGATTTCACCTTTAACAGTGGTGAAAAAATGAAAGGTCTTCGCATTCATTACTATACCCTTGGCGACAGCAGCAAACCGGCTGTTTTGTTATTGCACGGAACGAATCAACCGATCAGTGCGTTTCTGGCTCAGGGTTTTTCCGGTGAACTTTTCGGACCGGGACAGGCACTGGATGTCAGCAAATACTTCATTATTATCCCTGAGGGTATCGGTTCCGGAAAATCTTCCAAACCTTCTGATGGCTTACGCATGGCCTTTCCACATTATGACTATGACGATATGGTTACAGCACAATATCGTTTAATTAGAGAAGGGCTTAAAGTTTCTCATCTGCACATCGTTATGGGCTTTTCCATGGGCGGCATGCAGACCTGGCTGTGGGGTGAAAAATACCCGACAATGATGGATGCTCTGGTGCCAATGGCCTCACAACCCAATGCATTATCTGGCCGTAACTGGATGCTCCGGCGTATGTTAGTTGAATCAGTTAAAGGCGACCCTGCCTGGAATGGGGGCAATTACAGCCAGCAGCCTCCCGCCCTAAAGTATGCCAGTATCATGTTCAGTATTGCCACCACTGGCGGAACGCTGGCTTATCAGCACAAAGCACCTACACGCGCAATGGCGGATAAACTGGTTGATGAACGACTTGCTGTTCCGGTCACTGCGGATGCCAACGATTTTATTTATATCTGGAGTGCATCGGCCGATTACAATGCACTGCCTGCTTTAAACCGAATTAAGGCGCCAGTGCTTATTATTAATTCAGCTGATGACGAACGCAATCCGGTGGAAACCGGTGTTCTGAAGAGTGAATTAAAAGACATTAAAAAGGCTGATTTACTGATTATTCCGGCAAGTGCGGAAACGAGCGGACATGGCACTGTAATGCAGGCAAAATTATATAAGAAAAAATTGCAATCTTTTCTGGCAACGGTGAGCACTGATACACAATAAATTATCTTTATGGCTCGTTTTCACCAAAATATGACTTTTTGCAGGGATAACTCTATGCTTCGCAGAATGAAAATCCGTACAGCACTCAGCCTGATGATTTTTTCACTGACTGCATTATTAGTGTTTGTGGGTGTTCTCGGGCTGTTTGCCGTAAAGTCAGGGAATAAATCTTTTGCTGTCGTCGATAAAGAAGTCCTGCCGGGGCTGGTTGCGCTTAACGACAGTTCCGAACTACTGCTTCGTGCCCGGCTTGATTTGCGTTTATATGAATCTCTGGTCGGGAGTGGCGAAACGGAAAAAGCAAAAATTGCGCTGGAGCGAGCCCGCGGTAAAATTAATCGTGCCGGAGATAAATGGCAGGAGTATCTCAAATATCCGCAATCACCCGATGAGCGGTCAGTGGCAGCTAAAATGGCCTCCGCCCGTGAAACATTAATGAAAGAATTCATTGATCCGGCGTTTCGCGCCCTCGAGGAAGGTAAACTGGATACTTACCGTCAGAGTGCCGGAAAATCAACCGCGTTGTACGCCGCATTCGACACCGCTTCAAAAGAACTGGTTGCTTATAAACTTAAGAGTATTGATGTGGCTTATGATGAATCCAGCGTCCGGGTTAAACATATGACCGGGGCGCTGTACATATCGATTACCTTTGCTCTGGTTCTGGCCATCATTGCCTGGTCTGTAATGACCCGCCTTATCGTCAGGCCGCTGAATAATTTAATCAGTGTTTTTGACCGCATCGCAGAAGGTGATTTGCGCGCTGAAATCTATAGTGCAGGTAAAAATGAAATCGCCCAGCTTTTTGCGGCCGTTCAGCGGATGCGTGACGGGCTAAAAAATATGGTTCAGCTGGTCCGCAATGGTACCGATGTTATTGGAACCGGCGTGGAAGAGATTGCTTCCGGTAATATAGATTTGTCTGGCCGTACCGAGCAGCAGGCCGCCTCTCTGGATGAGACGGCATCCAGCATGGAGCAAATCCTGGCTACAGTACATAACAACGAAGACAACACGCGTATCGCTAACAGACTGTCACAGAATGCATCAGACTCGGCATCACGGGGAGCCGGTGTCGTCTCAGATGTCGTGGAGACCATGGTGTCGATTGAAAAAAGCTCTGCAAACATTGGTGACATTGTGGGCGTAATCGACGGAATTGCTTTCCAGACCAACCTGCTTGCACTGAACGCAGCCGTTGAAGCTGCCCGCGCCGGTGAAGCGGGGCGGGGATTTGCCGTAGTCGCTTCAGAAGTAAGAGAGCTGGCTCAGCGTAGTGCCACAGCCGCAAAAGAAATCGGCACCATGATTAACGATTCACTCAGTAATATCAGGCAGGGCTCAGAGCTGGTGAAACAAGCGGGCACCACCATGAGTGAAATCATGGGAGATATTAATAAAGTGGTTGAGATTATGCATGACGTTATGTCTGCCTCCAGCGAGCAGACTCGCGGCATTACGCAAATTAATGTGGCAATTCAACAGATGGACAGCGTGACCCAGTTGAATGCCTCACTGGTTTCGGAAGTCGCCACAGCGGCCAGTTCGCTTCAGGAGCAGGTTGTAAATTTGCAACAGTCGGTGAAGCGATTCCAGATTGATGACGACAGTACCGCTTCGTAAGGAGGATATTTTGACGTGCCGTGACGTGCCGGAAAAGTCTGCGATCGCAGGCATCAATTAGATTTGTATGCCGGACTTACTGTGGTAAGTCCGGATCCGGGATGTAATCTTAATCCTGTTGCAGACTGAGCGCCTGTACCATCTGGACACCAGATGTGCTCTCCGTTGATGAAACGTATATTAAAGACAGCGCAAGCATGGCTGACCTGCTCAATGCTGACTGGCAGACTGTAAATAAACTGTGAACTTCTGCTTTTCGCTCACAGCGGACATTGGTCTTTTCATGATTCTGATTTGTGCAAAAAGTGGACGTTATAAACGCAACAGTAAGGTAATCAAACGGCGCTGGCCACGGTTACTGACGCTTTTTCATAAAGCGGCTATTGTTGATACAAAGCATCATCAAAGCTGCGCAACTGACTGATAAAAAAGGAATAATCAGTGTCATTCTGAAACCCGTCAGTTGAGCCATCAGTCCGGTAATCCCGTTTCCGGCAATCATTCCTGTACGCATGGCATTGAAGTAGAACGCTGATGCAAAACCGCTGCGTTCAGGCAACGCATCCTGAATAACTGATATGCCCAGAGCGGTAAAAATACCAAAGGACACTGCGTTTAAAAGCTGTAATGCAATGAGTTCAGCCCTGTTACTGGCCAGTAGAAGCAGGCAGTAGTAGGCGGAGGCAAAAAGAAAGCCGGCCATAAAGAGCAGCTCTTTACCTGTCTTGTCTGCTAATCGTGCGGCAGCAAGCATAACGGGAATTTCTATGATTGCTGCAGAACCCAGCAAAAAACCGGGGAAAGAAACAGGTAAATTAAGATCCTTCACCAGATAAAGTGGCATAACAGTCATGTAAATTTTATTTGATAAGTTTGCCAGTATAATTACTGCACCTAACGCCCAGATATCACTACTGATACGGGGTTTCCTGACCTCATCTGATTTGGCAATCCCGGGGCCACTTGTTTTTTCCCCTACGGGAAGCATTAAGTGACACAGTAATATTGTCATTCCTGAAAGCAGGGCTGATATCAGGAAATCAAAGGCGAATCCAAATCTGTCAGCGAAGATAAATGCCAGCGTCGGGCCTGCTATCCATACAACAGACACACATGTACGCATCTGGGTATTCAGCCGCGTTGGGTTGATTCCTGCCTCCAGCGAATGCTTACGAATTATCGAAAGAAACAGCGTAACGCAAGCATTACCCGGCCCCAAAAGGAAAATGCCAATGAGCAGTGCCTGGACAGGATAACGGCAGTAAGCGAAAGCGATACCGGTCAGGGAAAGGGCCAAAACGGAAAGAATGAAAAGACGCTCATCCGGATAACCTTTATCCGAAAGGGAACCCATTAACTGGCAAAAAAACAATCCAGACAGTGAAGTTCCGAGGCTGTAAAAGGTAAGAAAAACCGGCGAGGCGTGTAATCCGTTTATCAAAAATATGCTCATCACTGGCAGGATAAACGTATAGGAAACGGCAACCGTTATATTTATCAGAAAGAGTCGCCAGGTAGAGCCGCAGAAAAATGCCATAGCAGTCATGCCTTCATGAAGTTTACTCCTGCGTTCTGAGAAGAATAACTTCATAAGATGCAGGAATAAAGAGAGATCCCGTACCCGCCTGCGCTGCACTAAGTTTTACTGTCATAGCTTCGTCAGCCTGATAATGTTTCCTTACCGGAAGCTGTGTCTCCATTCATCTGCTCTTTTCTGATAGTGTACCTCCATTTAAGTCAGCCTGTCCGCTTTGTGCCAGAAGCGGACTTTTTGCACTTCAGCCGCCCAGCGGGCGGCTCGCAGTCTTATCTTATTTCTCAGAATAAAAGCTCCAGTCCGCTGCTGTGGCGAGCGTCACAAACGGGCCAGCCAGGGTGACGTTGTGATGGTTGATGATTTCATTAGCTGGCAGGTAGCTGTTATCCATTGTCGTATGCGCATCTGAAATCAGCACAGTCCTGAATCCCAGCCCGGGCGCTGCACGGCAGGTCGTGTCCACACAGAATTCTGTTTTCATCCCGGCAATGACAAGCTGTTTTATTCCCCGCTTGCCTAACTCAATATGCAGGCTCGTATCCCGGAAACAGCTGGGATACTTTTTGACAAAAACGACGTCGTGCTCAGCGTTCAAACCCATTTCGGGTATCAGTTGTGTTAAGGGGCTTTGCTCAGAAAAAGAGGAATCGTCAGGTCCGGTGTGACGGGCAAAAAAGACTGGCACCTGCGCCTGCCTGGCTTTTTCTATAAGCAGGCAGATGTTTGACAAAATCGTGTCTGCGAAATGCGGTGAAACGGGGCTACGGAAAAGCCCCTGCTGCATATCAATAACTAAAAGTGCATTTTCGGATGAACTCATGATGTATCTCCATTCAGTACATCATGAACGGAGAGACTTTCTTCCCCGTCCGGTTTGGCGGGGAGTCAGAATCTGTTTTGTCAGGAGTCAGTCACAGATGCGCACACGCCGCGGAAGGTTTCGGTGGTGGTAACGGTGGTCGCTGACTGGACTGGCTTAATCATTTTCCGACGTTCTCTTTTGAGTTGAAAATTAAGACATACTAAGAATCGTTAAAAACAGCTCTTCATCTTTTAGCACCGGAAATTAAAGATTTCAACGTATATGTTACCTGACTGATGACGTCGCCTGTTGGTATATCCAGAACCTGCCAAGGACAATAATTTAGCTTCCGTTTCCCGCTCTTAACAGAAATCAGGTTCTTATCAGTCCGCTATGTGCCAGAAGCTGTCGTTGGCGTGTTATGACGATTTCAGGATTACCCTTAGAATGGCTTTGTAGTTGAGATTAACGTGATCGGAATATTATCCCGCTGTATCCTGACCAAATTGTTTATGATATCACTAACGCAAAATGTTTTGCGTAGTTGAAAAGAAGGAATTCGTATAATATGTCTCAAATTAAATTTGAACTGAGTCCTGGAAGCGACATATTACGTGATGGCATGTTTCTGGAATTATCTGTCAGCGAGACATCTCCTTTACGGCAAATTGCTGAAGTTTTCTATTCTGATGTTACACACGAATTTTTTTTGACCTGCTACGAAGAGAATATCCCTCTGGAAGCAGTGGAAAAGCTGATTTCGGAGGCGAGGATATCTCTCCCGCCAGTGAAGCAAGAACAATCCACATAGCACAGACCACATATCAATGTCCGCTCGTCGCTCAAAGCGGACATCATCCATACGTCCAAAGAAGCAATTAAGTAAGTTCAAGACTGGATATGACGTGCTTCAGCTCAGCAAACCTTTCACCCCGAATAGGCAATAGTGGACGAGGCAGGC
>Ga0157368_1000538_pt1 | contig 17594 bp, 8 predicted proteins | sample AttbisABBM3_FD_113146 | JGI IMG/M metagenome (GOLD analysis project Ga0157368, IMG submission 113146) | Fungus gardens microbial communities from leaf cutter ant in Botucatu, State of São Paulo, Brazil - Atta bisphaerica ABBM3 | ecosystem: Host-associated > Fungi > Mycelium > Unclassified ...
AAGAAAACTTAATAAAGTGTCACAAACTTCATTCAACTTGTATCTCCACAATCAATATACTAATTTTCACAACCTAAGTTGTGCTGGGAAGCCCCAAATAAGGGCTATCTGCACATATGCAGGATGTACAAAAGCAACAACAATCAATCAAGATATCAGGCCATTAGTAACTGTAAAAGCTTTGTTTGCTAATATCTCATAAATAGCTAGATAGATTCATATGATTGTACTTGTGTTGGAAAGTGCTCATTAATATATTTCCAATGATATATAGTAGATCTCATAGCAATAAGTATTCATAGAGATACAAGTATATTAATGCAGTAACATAATTAGTTATCTTCTAAAATTAGCCTGAAAGCTGCTATGACAGATGACAGCTCCCATCAGATATGAGTTTTGATCATGTGATGGAAACAGCTTGTATATGGACCATTACTCTTTTATATATATACTTCTGTGTCTAAGGATTAGATCTCAGACTTAATAACATTATTTATTATCAATCTTTATTCTTTATCATCTGTATTGATCTTAATCATCATTGTCATCATTATTGAACTTCTGAATCACTCCTAAACCTCTAAAAGTGTACCCAAGGTTCAGATATCACAAATAAATATGTAGTTCATTTGTGATACAGAGTTTTAAGTATATGCTTGTCTATTTTATATATGCTAGACTACTAGTCTGTGCTATACTACCATTAGCCTATCCTAAAAAATTATGTATTTTCCTTAAGGTTAATATATAATATCATCTTGTTTCAGAATCTTCTATGATATACCATGTGATATTTGATCATGTAACAATTTGACTTGTGACAGTTTGTAACAGTCATATGTAATATTATGCTAACCTCCTAACTTTAAGTCTAAAAATAAGAAAATAAAATTAAAATAAGAAAGAAATTGAGAATAAGTTCTTCATTATCTTCAATTCTAATATAATATCCAACAGGCTTGTATTCTATTCAATTTATGTGCTTTCATAAAATATTCTAGATTTTTGTGATTAGTTCAAACTTTAAATTTGTATTTTGCACTCTCTAACAATATTTGAAATATCTCCAGTTTTCCAATCCTCTTATTACAGCCAATATCTTCTTGTCATGAATATTATAGTTTCTCTCTGTCTTATTGAGAGATTTTGAGAGGAAAGCTATAAGTCTTCATTGTCTATCCTCATACTTCATAAATAAAACCCCTTCTTTTGTGAATCTCTTCTTCAACTTCCCAAATACTCTTTCCTGCTTCTTTGTCCAATTTCACTTCTGATTCTTTTTTATCAAGTTATATAATAGTCCAGCTATAGACACAAAGTTCTTTATGGACTGTTGATAGTAATTTATCAATCCTAGGAACTTTTGTATGTCTTTGACCCTTTTGGAAGTTAGCCAATCCAACACTCCTTTCACCTTCACCTTTTCCATCTTAATCCTCTCCAGTACAATTACTATTCTCAAAAATCCTACTTCTCTTACCTTTTACTTATACTTCTCTGGTTTTACATATACATATAAATTGTTTTCTATTTTTCACTACTTCTTCCACTACTTCATTATGTTTCTCTTTTTTCTCAGTTTCCACAATTACATTGTTAATGAAGCTTGCCACTTCTCTAGTATTAATCAAGTTCCATAGGATCTTGTTCATTATTGTTTGAAACATAGCTAGAAAATTGGTTAGTCCAAAGAACATAACTGTAGGTTCAAATGACTCTTCTAGAGTTGTAAATGCTACCTTCCACTTGTTCTCCTCCTTTATTTGTACATTATTATATTCCTATCTCAAGTTCAACTTTTTAAATATCTTTTTTGTACCAATGTTCTCTACAATATCCAAAATTAAAGGTAAAGGGTAATTATTTTTGATCATCCACTCATTTAAATATCTATAGTTCTGTACTATGTGCTTTTCACCATTCTTCTTTTCTACAAAAAACACAGATGCCATTTGAGGTAACTTTGAGGGCCTGATATACTCTTTCTGTCATGTCTTAAGTCTAAGAGTTTGGTTAAAAGAGGAAACTGATATTGTTTAGCACAAAAGAACTTAGTAAGGTTCTTAGTACAGGTGTGTCTACTTTATATATCTCTGGTGTGTAGTCTGTGCACACCTATATCTAGCCTACCCTAAATGTTATGAGTCTATATAGATAAAGTTATCATCTCTTTTATGATGATATCACTCTTCTGCTGTGTTACATAATGTTGTTACTGTGACTGTGACCTGCATGAATCTCTTATGTGATAGTTGTCATATCTTATCATGTTACCTTGTCTCTTCTATGTTAAAAATAAGAGATAAAAGAGAAGAAAAAGGTAAAAGAGATCAAAGATTTCAAGTAAAAGATAGAAAAGACTTTGAATAAGAGACTAGAACTGAAAATGAGCAAGTCCAATATCTTTGATTCTGATACTTTTCTCAACTATTCTTTGATGAACTTGTGCATCTCTTCTTTCTTTTTCCTAGACAATGGATATATCTTCTTTTTCTTGGTATAAATTATTTCTTCACTTTGATTATATAATCCTACAACTTCTTCATCAGCATCCTCTCACTCACTTTCTTCCTGAAATATGGATCTATTTATGGAACTTTTGAGAAGCCAATTTCTTAGTCTCTTTTTTAGATTTTGCTACTTTTTCTTTCTCATACTAAATTTTCCATTCTTTTGCCACTTTCTTTACATTTACCATTTTTTTTTCTTTTTTGTTTTTTCTTCTTTTCTTCTTTCTCCTACTTCTTCTCTTCTTACTTCTTTTCTTCTTACTTCTTTTTCTCTTACTTCTTTTACTTCTGCTATCCTAATTTTCCCTATTTTGGTTTCTACTGCTTTTTACACTTTTCCAGACATCTTATTATCTTTACCTCTTCTGTTCTTCAGTCAATTTCAAGATTATGGTGAGCAAGCTATAGTATTTCCAAAATTATGCTCTACTTCTGACCACCAATCATGTTAATATATGTTCTCTCTCTGTATTCTTAATAATAAATATTTACTTCTATCATATGCTCAATTGGTCCTTTCTTGTTAAAAGAACTATTTACATTTCTCACATATATAGGTCTTTCAATAATACTTCTACTGTCACTTCTTCCTATATATTAATTCTCTCCAGTCCAATCTTTACTACTACTTCTCTCAGCATGTTCCAATTATCTAGATTACAGTAAGATGTATTTTTCATTACTTTAGTAAGCATTGTAAACCTATTGTAATTATTAGAGTGTAGTTAAGAACTACAAGACTCTCTTTCACATTTAAATTATTTCCTGTGTTCAAATTGTCCCTATACTAAACTCTTCTTTACTCTTTTACAATTTTTTGATTTTTACAATTTCTTACCAAATGTCCAAATCCTCCACAACTATAACAATTTCTTTCCCTATCCACATCTACAGTATATAGATTGTGTCCAGGCATAAATCTTATCTGCTACTGTAAGTAAGCTATAACTATATTTGTCCTCTCTACTTCTTTTATCTGAGTGGGCCTTGCTAATGCTTACTGTTGGATCTCTTGCCTTCTCAGCCAAACTTGAGGCTATGGTATTACTATTGTATCCTACTAGTATTTACTAGTACATTCACTCTTAATGCTATTGATTCTGTCTCTCTCCTTTTTCTCAATCTCTCCCCTTCTCTCCTACTCACCCTCTGATGTCTATCCAAGTTTGTTACTCTCTCATACCACTGCTCAATACTTCTGGAGAGGCATTCTAATTCTATCAGTTTTTGCTGAATTATCCTATTCATTCCCTGCTTGAACTTCTTTACCAATAGTTTTCTTTTATATTCACTTTCTCTTGCTATTCTTTTGAACTCCTAAACAAACTCTTCTATTGTCCCACTTCTCTGCTCCACTTTTCTCAGTTCTGTTACTTTCATTGTCTTATCATTTCCTCTTTCAAACTCTTACTTCAAATATGTAAGAAATTTCCCTGCTATAGTATATACCAAGCTCCCACTTTCCAAATCTTTCATAATGTTTTCTTTCTAGATGTCTGCTAATCCTCTCTGTATATATAACAAGACCCATTGTATTTGCTCCTTTATTTCTGTATTTCTTATTTTCATTCTAATATATAACATACATGCTGTTAAGAAACATAAAACCTTCTTTGCCTTTCCATTGAATGTTTGTGGCTTGGCCACTTCTATATTTGATTCAGTATTAGATTTGGGAACCACTACTGTTACTTCTTCTTCTAGTCCCACTTGAGATATCAGCACTTATAAGACTACTATTTGCTCTTGTTGCTATCAGACTATTTGTTCCAGATTTATCAAGCTATGTTGACTTATATTTTAGTAAGGGGATGAAGAATCAATTGGTGTTGATGATGATGATTATGGTAGGGATGTAGGAGATAAGAAGGTGCATAAGAATAAGGCAGAGCTGGTACTGATCTCTCTCTCAGATTCATACACCAAACTGGACTCAATCTTTGTAGGTGCTAGTGATACTCTTCTTGTCTGCCTCACACTATTTACTGACTACTTTGACTACTAACTACTGCTTTAATTGAAATGTAAACAAATATTTCTAAGAAGGAAATCTTTACTCTAGATAGTACTTTAAGAGCCTCTACTGTTCCTCTGCATAGACAAGTCACAAGTGAACCTGCAGCATGGAGCTACTATATAAAAAACTAGCTAACACACCTATATAAGATTTTATGTTTACTACACATCAGTAGGTTTTGATGCAAGATAAACAACTAGGCTTCTTCTACCTAGCTAGTATATCTCTTATATAAGAAAATTAGTCTTACATTAAGAAGTTGTAAGTATCTAAGAACCCTAGTTGATATTTAGGTAAGATATTCTACTGTTACACCACTACTATATATATTATAGTAGGATAGTTCAAGTATATTGTCTGGGCACTTAACCAATTAATATCTACAACTATAATTAACTAAATAAATATAGTACTACTGTAACAGACTAGACAATGGGGATTAGGATAAGGTAAAGACAGTTATCAGTCCATCAGGAGCTAGTTTAGATAATAACCAGTCTAGAAGTGTAACTAGACCTTTGTAGAGTAGATATGGACTTATAATATTGCCAATATCTTCTAATACCTTATATTTAGGGCCTAGTAATCCTTCTTAACTTTAGGTGGTATTGTCCTCAGTTGAGAATAATTAAAGAGTTAAGAAAGATATGAGTATGTGGACAGGGTTGGATACTAAAGTTTATAAGTCATGGAGTTGAGTTATAAAACTTATAAGAATATTGTTGGTTAAAACCTCTAAGATGTACTAATATTTAGCTACTTTCTGTAAATGATATTGCAGAAAGCATAGTATCTCATCAATGTTAATGGGGTTGTAGAGTTATTCTAGAGATAATATTATGTAGGAAGTAAAAAAGAGTGAGGGAGATTGAGATATAAGAGTAGACAATTCTATACTATTAAACTTAAGAATATTTTGAGATTCCTAAAATAGAGATATTGTTTTGCCATTAGGATAACTAAGTGAAGACTAGTAATTTGGTGGAGATTACAACTCCAGAGAAACCTAAGTCCATTAACAAGTAATATCTAATATATAACTTATTTTTAGGAAAATCTAAGAGAATAGAATGAGATTTTCTGGAGATTAAAATACTCTATCAGTTTATAACAATCAAGTAGAACAATGCTGATATAAGGCCAGAATGATTGTATTAGGTGATTAGAGACACTAATGGAAATATCAAGAATAATGTCTGAAATTGGAAATAATTCATCTGATGATAACTAGAGATACAGGAGAGTGAAAGGATGAATATGGGTGAGAACTGAAGTTTTTAGGTAGGTATAGCAGGGATTTTGTAATAAACTTTGTATTTTGATTACCAGAATTGATAGTCTCCTTACAACTATATTGTGAAACTCTGCAAACTTCATGAACTTTGCCCAATTGTCTTAACAAAGGCTACCTTCCACTTGTTATTGGACTTGATGCAAATATTGTTGAAATTCTATGATATCTAGCTTAGTAAAGTACTGGATACTCTGGAGTTTTGTAATAAGCTCAGTGATTAGGAGGAGCATGTACTTGTCAGAAATCTCCTAACTAGACTTGGTTTTTTATATTTTTCTAGTCTTTTATGATTTCTCTTTTCTTTTATAGTTTATTGTTTCTATTTTCTCCTTTGAACACAGCATTGATCATAGGACTTAAGAGAAGGAAGTAGAAGGTTCCAGAACAAAATAATGTCATATATCATGAACAACACATGTTGACCTCATGCTTTACACATGGTCATTTAGGGTAGGGTGCACAGTAGCTAGCACAAACCATCTGTACAAGTATATAAGATAGACTATTTTGTAAAGAGCTCTCTATCAAGTTCTCTTGTGTTTACTCTAATATAAGAGTTTGTTCTTTTACCTAACTCTAAAGGTTTAAGTTCATAACAATTGCTCTATAACCTTACTTATGACAATGAGTCTCCTATGGACAAGAGGTTAGCTAAGGATGCATTGTTCATGGAAGTATTGGCAACCTTTAGTTATAGTGTTATTGGGAGTGTAAAAGAATTTGATGACTTATATTCCAAGCTATTAAATCTTGTACATGAGAATATTATGGCTTTTTTTGCCATTTCCATTGATCTCTTTGCTTCTTTCCAACTTCTTTGTAGTCTTTCAAAGAAATTTTCCAGTTTTGGTAATTCTGTCTTTACCATCAGATTTCTCTTCATAGATATCTTCCAAAGTTAAGTTTGAACAGGGTATATCCTATAGCCACATGTTTCTTGTCATTATATTAGAATTCTGCTACTAATAACTATTCTGTCTAATTGTCTTGTTGGTAGTTCACATAATATCATGAAAACACTTTGACTTCTTGATTAATTCTTTCTGTTTGTCCATCTATTTGGGAGTGGTATACTATAGATAATATCCTCTTAGTTCTCAATACCTTTGTCAAGTCTTCTATAAATTTTGAAGCAAACTGAGGTCTCCTGTCACTAAGAATCTTCCTTGGTACTCCATGTAGTTTCCAGATTTTATATTGATAAATTTTGGAAATTTCTTCTAATAATACTGCTGTAGTGTTGTCTTGAGCCTGATCATCTTCAAAATTACTCTTATATTTTCCTGTTATTCAGAACATAGATTCTTTCTTTAATATAGACTATTTCATTATATTCCCATGCCTATCTATTGTCATTTTTCAGTTTTTCTCAATCTCTTGTTCCTTTATTTGCAGAGATAAACTTGGTTTTATTTTATTTTATTTCGCATTTTTCATTTTTTTTCAAGTTATTTTCTATTTTTGGGACTAAGGTTAGATAACATTACTAATTACTATCACAAAATGTCATACATCAGTTGTAGTCACATGTCATAATGGAAAATAGTAGAAGGTTCTGGAAGGAATAATATTATATAATATATAGAATATATGTTAACTTTAAGACAGATATATGGTTATTTAGGGTAGACTAATTTTAGTATAGCATAGACTACCAGTCTTAGGTATATAAGGTAGATGATTCTATATAGAGCTCTCTATTGAGTTTTCTTGTATTAATCCAATACAAGTTTCTTCTTATTAACTTATACTAAAGTCTTTAAGTTGTAATATCCCAGAGTCATTGGAATTTGAGGTAGTAGACTGACCTCTATATCTATTGCCATGTCCTTGAAAGGCTCTTAAGAATTGGATTGTATACATAAATTAAAGAGAAAGAATGCATTTGCTAAAATTCTTTCAAATGCTACTATATAAGATAGTAGTAGGAAAGAAAGAAACATGTATACAGACTAATTGTTAGAGATATATAAATTAAACTATTCTATAGCAGAAATCATTTTGAGTTCTCTTGTGTCACTCAATATACAAGTATATTTTTACCTTAATATTTAGGCCTAAGTCATAACAGTACTTGGTCTTGGTTGTGAGCATATTGAGGTTTTTATAGTCCTGCACTAAGTGAAGAGAGCTATTTTTTTTCTTGATAAAAAAGACTAGTATAGCCATAAGGGACTTTAAAGACCATATATGTCCAGTATAGGGATTCTTTTTAATAAATATATCTAATTCTGACTACTTTACAGAAAATAAAGGATACAATTTTGAAGACTTGGACTTAGTACTAGGAATCAGTTCAATAGCATTGTCTCATTTACAATAATCTGAAATAATATTAAAATCTTTCTTTGCAAAGACCAACTCAAACCATTATATATATGCGAAAAGAGAAGAAGTATTATTTGTAATCTGGTTCCTGAAAAAAGCTTTAGAAAGATACTGGAAAGAAGTGGCAGCTATACAGAGATTAAGAGCAAAAGGTTTTAAGAGTAGTCAAGTCATATAAAAACAATCTCCTAGCTTCTTTTCATATATAGTAGAAGTCTATGGAGTTTTATCTACATCTTCAAAGTTTTCTACCAAAGTAGGAAAAAACATAGACTGACATTTCCATAAAGCACATATCCACTGCTTTTTGGCCTTCTAAATGTCTTGATAATCTACATGCATCTCATTATAACAACCTCTTCTTTCTGTAAGTTGATCTTGAAATTATACTTCTTCAGCTATATAAAGCCAAGAATGAGGTTCTATTTTCCTAGACTAGATACCACAAGCAAAGCCTGCTTAGAGTGTGACTAGTAACATAGTATAACATTCACCACTTCAGATATCTGGCTGTCTTCATTAAAAATGCTATCAAAATTATATATGGGTATAAGCCTTGAGATTTTGCATATATTCAAATGGTGTTTTCCTATAAGACTTGGATTGATGAAGATTCTCATAGCTTAGGAGTCTACTGGTACACATACTAAGATTGATTCAGAAGTGTTAATAGTCTCTAAGAAAATTAGAAGGTACAGCAAAGCTTTGCAGGCATTATAAGCATTGATAGTTAGATATAAAAGATTTCTTCTTTACTTGGAACATTTAGCTGGAGCCATAGGGGTTGTGTAAGGTAAATTGGTTCATTATACTTGAGGTATAATAATACACCAAAGATGAAAGTGATCTATTTGATATATCTGTTTTTTACTAGTAGTTAAAGTGTATAACTGTTAATAAATCTCAATGTTCTTTAATGTATTCAGGTTCTTTACTAGTTTCTCTTGTTGCTTAAAGGTTAATTGCCAGATATATAACCTTACTAGGCACTTATGAACTATATGGTTTAGATTTCCACAATAGTAATACTATCTGGTTGGCATGGAAAGAGGTTTTTGAGTGGTATATATATCTATGGGAATATCTGAAGAGAGCACTGGCATATGTTGTTATTGAGATGTTGAGTGAGCAGGAGAAGGTTATTGTCATGGAGTGGGTATGAGGAAGTAACCTCAGTTGTACATAGTACATAGTTGAACACTAGGAGTTGGACATACTTGCTAACTTGACTAGAAAGTCTAATTTTCTTGTCTTGCCAAATTAATTCATCTTATAGCTTCAAACCACACTGTAAATTTTATATCTTTAGGGTATTACACTGGTAAGATAGCAATTTGACTTTGAATATTAGTTTAGAAGCTTTTTGAAAACTTAAAAATAATAGTGTGAAGATTAATATAACTAGTCTTAGTAATTAGAACTTGAAACTCATCCAGGTAATCCTCTCCTATGCAGCTTTCTTGATAATAGACAGATCCTTTGAGTTTGTTAACAGCTTCTACTTCTATATTGATGGGAATAGAATAGACATAAAAGATCTTCTCAAGCTTTAGCTCAGTAGTAATAGAGAAGAATCTAGTGTTGAACTTTCTTGTGAACAGGCTCTCTAATCACTTTATAACTTAACTTGTTATGAACTTAAGAACTTAGAGTTGTTCAAAACTAAGAACCTTATATAAGGTTTACATAAGAGAACTTAATGGATTTCTTAGTACAAAGAAGTTTACCTTATATACACTAAGCTGTTAGTCTATGCTACAGTCTTTTGAATGGTTTGAGAAGAATAGGTTGCTTCTTTTTAAGATAAGGTCAATGTTTTCAATATCTTAGACTTACAATATTGCATTATCTCTCTTTATTATGATTCAAAGATTGCTATGTATGCTAAGCATTGAAAGACTTTTGAACTGGTGTTGTGTAGCTACTAGTTATCTCAAATGTCCAGATATGTTGGTCAATATGTTAGTATTTAGAACATCTGTCTATAAACCAAGCTTATTAAACACTTGCTTTTAGAAAAGCTACACCCACTTTTTATACCAAATGCTAGGTGTGAGACTATCAGTGTCAACTTCATTGTGGAGCTTTCATAGTCTAGAAAGTTCAGTGGTATAATGACAGTGGCAGACTTAGTCTCAAAAAGAGCTCACTTCATTCTAACTTATATTATAATTACTATAGAGAATACTGCTACTATTTTTAATGCTAATAGTTATACTATCTCAAGCTTTTACCCACATTATGAGCACTACATTCAGTTTTTCCAATGGTTAAGCTCACTGCTGCTTCTGATGACTTAATCCTAAGAAATTTCTTTTTTCTGGTCTTTCTTCTCTAAACTATCTAGTACAATTATCTTGAGGTTAGATTATCAGTGTTCTGTCTAATATTACATTTGATTGGTATGGACTAATTACTGTATTGAGAGTAGTTGTTATTTCCAGAGAACTTCATTTTCTTAGGACTTCTTAAAGATAAGTTATATATTGTATAGCTTAGAGATAATAAACTTAGGGTTCTCTATAGTCATAAACTTTATATAACTCTACAGACTTTGTAAGTGATTATAATTTTTGTTATGATCTTAATCCTAGTATTATAGTATACCTGAATTTTTATGTTTTATTTGAATTTTCTTTTTTATTTATTTATTTTGATTTGTTTTTTTCTTTATTTTCTGTTTCTTTTATTTCTTAGACAATGAAGAGGCATGTGACTGCAGTCCCATGACACATTACATAATATTATATCATAGATCTAAAATATTGTAGAAAAGACTAGAAGAAGTGATGTTAAGATATATATGTTATGATTAGTACCTCATGTCTAATAGGTGGTTGTTTCATAAACACACATGTATTGGGGTTTCTTTTCTATGACTTAATGATCAGCTACACTGCATGTTAACAATGTATAGAATTAGTCAGTACCTCATGTTATAGTGTAGGTTTTTTTATATTTTATGACTCATTTACATTGTATACAATATATGAACTATTTATGGTCTTTAGATATATATAGCTATAGATACACTCTTGTATTTTTATACTTTACCAATTGATCATATTTCTTATTTTTCTCAAGTCTTTGCCTAAGTTGTAACTTAAGCCAAGCTAAAGGTCATAACAATATGTTTATAATATGTTAATCTTATGGTATACTCATAGATGATGCATGAACCTTAGAGTAGGGTTATTCATTGTGTTATTTATTGTTATCACAGACTATATATTAGTAGTATATATAGTGTAGAAATGTATCAGGGACTCCTTCTCAGGTTCTCTTGTAATTCTTATAAGACTCTTATGACTTAAGACTACTTTAGTGCATTATTAGTCATTTTGATTATTAGGTGCTACAATACTTAGCCTAGATTGCAACTTAGGCAAAGGCTTGAGTAAGAATAAAAGAGATAACAAATTGGTAAAGTATAAGAATACAGAACAATATCTACTACTACATATATTTAGAGATCATAAGAAAAATATATGGTGCTTACAAGTAATACATAAGAAAGAAATGAGGAGAACATGATGAAAAAACCCTAACATGTGTTCAGGTCATGTCAACCATAAGGCAACTATAAGGCAAATATCTGTATAACATGAGGTAGAGATTATAGAGATTATAGCAATTCTAATATTGAGATTTACATAAATAGATCTGTTACTTTGTGAATTCCAAGACCAAAACACTCCAAATACTTGTTATCAACTCTGTAGAGTTCTCCACTGTAAATTCCAAACACTACTATTGACACTATAAGATTTATTAAGTCAACTCTACCATTTCTACTCCCAAATTCTATTAAGTGCTACAGTCCAGATGATCATTGTCCTGTGCTTTCTACCATCATCAGATAAGCCTCTGCTGCTTTCAGTTAATATTCTTGATAATTCTATCAGAGTTTTTGACTATCTGACCACAATCATTTTGTTAGTGTTGTTTTGCTAGATTAGAATGTACTTTAGAGTATTGAGAGTAATTGCTATCTTCATGGGACCTTATTCTGTTCTCTCAGGTTTCTCCTAGAGGTAAGTACTATATGTACTTCATCTGGACAATATGACTTAGATTTCTCCTAGAGCTTAAATTGCAAACTCCATATCTCTATCTTAGTCTCTCTAATAGTTTACAAGATGAACTCAACATAAAGTTCTCAATAGATTAGACTTCTTACATAATGGTCTGTAACTTACAATATATAATCTACCCTAAAGTTCATGTGGTGTCTATAAGTCTAGCATATATCATGAGGATAATATGTTATAGTTATATACTCTAATATCATTATTCTAGTATATTCTCCATCCTTTTATAACACATGATTGTAATCAGATGTATAGTCACATGACTATGGCATGTGATCTCTTATTGCTAAAACTAAAAGTAAAAGAAAACAAAAATAAAATCCATAAAAAGGAAATAAATCCATATAAAATCAGAATCCAGTCCAGGGGTCTGGTGTTGTATCATAATATGCCATGTATTTTTCTATAAGTTAATAATATCCTAGTAGTATTGATTTTTCCAATGTTAGATGTAGCTTATCAGTCAATTTGTATTTCTTTACAAACAATTCTTATTCCAATAACAAGTCAATAATCTTAAACATTTAATACTACCTATAATATTTTGAATATTGCTTTGAAGCTTAACATCAATATTGATCATTTTCTTCCTCCTTTAGTCCTTAGGATGAGCTGATATTTTTACAGCATAGTTTCAAGATGTCGGTCGTATTTGTGGTTGTTATTGTGAGCGTCGTGTGACATTTTCTTCCTTCAGAGCGCATTTACATTTCTCAGCTTCAGAGTATACTCAACTCATAGCCAATGCCTTGGCCTCCAAAAGTCCTCAGGCAATTCGCCCTTGTTCCTCAGAACCCGGCAGAGAAGGAATTTCATGGCCCATATAATAAACTTCTCAACATACTCTTTCCTGCGGATACAGATTTCACAGTTTGCCCACAGTATCAGGAAATTGATTCATCCAGAACGGCCGATTTTCTTGTGACATATGAAGTACTTCTTCGAAACAGGCCAGTCTTTATTCTAGAGCTCAAAGCTCCTGCGGAACTCGTATACATATCCACCCGTCAGAAAGCCGACGACCAGATGAGGAAACGAGTGGCGGATCTGAGGGGTAAGTAGGTTCTATTTGATGACCTCAAATCGTCATTAACAAATGGTTCAATAGGCAGCTGCCCCATTCCAATTCTGCACGGAGTGAGTGCGATGGGCACTAGGCTCTGCTTCTATCATGTGCCTTCGGGTAATGAGGATCATGAGATCCAACCCCCTGTTATCGAACGCCATCCGAGGATTGTCAACGATACGGCGCCAGATGACCGATGGGATTGTGACGTTCTGGACGAAGAGGGGGAGAGGAGGTTGCGTGCTGTTGTTGATGAAATCCATCAAGCCTGTGCTGCACTTGAGCAGTGATTCAACATGTATGTATATAGCACTTCTCTCTGTTATCAAACTTCCGTGTAAGAGACTATTACACTGCTTATAAAGCATCTACTCAAGGAGCATGTTCTGAGGTATCTATAGTGTATTTAAGGGCCACGTTTTCCTGATAATAATGTGCAAAATGCTATTTTATAACTAGAAAATGATTTCTGGTACAACAATATAGTACAACATCAAGTCAAGAATATATTACACATAAAATATATTGGCACCATTCCTTTCATCTGTCACAACATGTTGTAGCAATGACTCTCATGAGGGTCACAAGAGAACTCAACGAGAACTCAACAAGGAGTTCTCACTATGTTACTGTTACTGTTATGGAATGATCTATTCACTAATCTATATATGACCTCCATGTTATACAGGGTTCTACATACTTTGCCCATATGTTAAGTATGGTTTTTGCTTCTAGTGGAAGTCTACAGATATTGTATGGAAGGGGATGAATCAAACTTATATCAATGCATAATCTTCCACTCAGCTCCTTCATTAGTTCTGCCACAAACTGTTAGGGTTAGTGACAGAGCTTTGACTGTCTACAATGTTCTTCCCAGATGTTTAACTTTGTCTTGAATGTATATAGGTTTGTTATCTTTAACCAAGTGTTAGCAAAAGGGTACAAGCAGGCAAGATCATAAGTAATGACATGCCAAAGAACATCTATAGTGATTGTGGTAGATTGTGTGCAGTTGAAGTGAAATAATGTTACATATTGATTCTAGTCCTCTAGTCAGGTTAAGATGCTGGCTGCTAAGGCAAATTTTTCCAATACTAGGAGATCTCTTATTCAAATTATATTATAATCTCTGATATTTTTGACCATAATTTCAATGGCTTGTAGGATATTACTATGAGTACCTTCTATATAGTTTGTGCATTTTGAGCTTGTTTTCTCCAAGAGTACTCAAATTATCTAGCTTCTTCTGCTTAGCAGCTTCTTTTATATTTTCTTATATAGGATTCTCAATATATATATACTAATCAAGAATTGCATATAACCTATCTTGAAGATTTGCAACATTTATTTGCTATGATATTTAGTACAACAAATCAGACAACTTGGACAATAAATATAAGTATAGAAGCCAGACCTTACTCTACTTGGATCTCTATAAGAAGATTTATGTTGAACTTTTCTATAAAAATATATATTTTATCATATAATTTAATGATTTGTCTTTTTGAGGACCACATATTCAGTAAAGAATCTATCTCAGATGAATTGATATATAAATATCTAATTTTTGAGCTACTTTTGAATAAAATCTACCACTTTTTTCATTATTCCAGGAAATTTAATGATAGTGGCATCTAGTTAATCAGATTTTGGAACTTTCTTAAGCTGATTGAGTTGGCAATCTAGAATACTGATGCTTTTTTTGCAAGATTTTTCATTTTTTCATGAGATTCTTCTTGACTCTTGAAATACTAGATAACAAATTAGTCACTCTATCAGCATAAGAAGAGAAAATGGACAATCTTGTAAACAATTTCAATATAATCAAATACTTTTGATGCTGTACAATTTAGCTACTTTAAGTCAGATAATGATTTTGTATGTTAGTCATCAATGTTTTATTTTGCTGAAAGACTTTTCTAGCTCTATAATCATCTCAAAAACATCTCTTATGAAGATGAAAAGATTCAATATAAGTTAGAAGCTGTTCAAGTTCTTCATTATAGCTTTGACTTATACATCTAGTATACTCAAGTTACAATCATAGATCTATAACAGAACTTGAGTTTATATATTAGTAGTAATTAAGATAGCATATCTCTATAATAATCTAGAGGTACAATTCTTCAATCATATTATCAAACTTCATCATGAAGTATACTGAAGCACCTGAGTAAATCAGAAGAGAATAACGAAAAGATTGACTTACATTTCGTTTTCTTCTATGTTTCAAGAATCAAGAAAAATATATTTCTATAAATTGTCAAACTTGATACTAGCTTTATATGAAGAATTATCATTGGTGGTGTGCTAAAGACTATGTATTTTTGGTTATCAAGAATGCATTTTGCATATCTCAATATTCAGTTTACTTCAAGAATATTATACTATATGATAAACTAAGACTTCTTATGTTGAAAGAATAGAATACATAGTAGTATGGTGTAGCATGGATACCTGGCAACCACTTACCAATAGTAAGTTCTGTAGTGGAGAGATTAGTAGTATGAGCAAGGTAGGATAAGCAGTAATTGTGAAGAAATCCCACTTATTAAGCTAGGTAAGTGTTTTGGAAGTTAGGCTAATATTCAGGTAAGAGTAGATCTACTCATATAAGCTACTATATACTATAGGAGGTAGTCTATTACATAGCATAGTACTTATAATACAGACTATTAAACATGATTATCTAATAAGATCTAAGCATAATAATTGACAAAGAGGGAGGAGATAAATAGGCATGCAAAAATAGATCAAGAGATGTAGATAAGATCACCACTGATAGTATTACATAAGCATTATCTTAGAATAAACTTTCAGAGTTCTCCTGACAATAGTAGTATATTAAGCTTAAAGTAAAATTTTCTACTAACTATTATATTAGTTATATTACTAATAATAGTATGAATTCTTGGTTAGCAGAATGTTTTCAATACTCCCCTTCATTTAAGATGGTAGCTATTGAGTAACAGAAATATAAGTTAAAAGACTCAGAAAATCCCCAAATCAAATCTCTTATGTACAGTAGCAGCAAATAATCAAGACTTTTATTATAGAAATAAGAGTCTAGACATTAAAAACCAACCTCAATAAGATTTTTTTGTTTATATAAATTTTATAGTAGTCATACTTAGAGAGGGCTATATATTCAGTATTTATTCAAAAACAAGGCTATTGTTTGTTAATAATTCATCCAGAATGTTACTCCACAAATCATAAAAATAAGAAACTAGTTTTGAATTTATAAGATTCTGAATCTTATACATAATTTCTTTCTTCAATTTATTTTCTATTTTTGGTCACATGTTATAATATCACAAATAAGCTACTCACTGGTTGTGATACTTGAACTTAGTGGTGTTTTAAAGGTTCAGTATAAGGAGATAATAATGAGTAGTACCAACAAAAGTCAAACAAGTACAAGCTGAATGAAGTTTGTGACATTACCCCTCCCCTTGGTTTGAGCTCTGTTGAGAAGATTTAGAAGTTTTGAAGATATTCCTAGAGCTTGTCATATATATTTTCAAGATTTTCTTCAGACTCCCATGTATCTTCCTCTTGATTGAATCCCTTCCATCGAATGAGATACTTATTTTTTCCATATCTCTGACAATATTGCAAAATCTTTTCTACCTCCCATTCTTCCTGACCTTTGATTTGAATTGGTGATGGGGGTACAGTTTTTTGTCCATGAATAGTAGGATCAGAGTATGTTGTTAGCTTGCTTGCATGAAAGACTGGATGTATAGCTTGGTAACGAGGTGGCATTTTTAGTCAGAATATAATATTGGACAATTTTCTATAATCTCAAATAGTCCTTCATACCATGGTCGTAATGCTTATTCTGTAGTCTGGTAATCCTTTAGACTAAGTAGTACTTTGTCACCCACTTTAAATGAAACATCTTGAACTTTTTGATCATAATATCACTTTATTCTTTCTGCTGTAAGACTAAGAGCTGCTTTTGCCTACTCTAAGGCTTCTTATCTTTTATATGTAAGGTCATTTAAGTTCTTGTTCAGCAACTTTTTGACTAATATTGGACTTGCTCTCAGATTTCTGCTATATTCAAGAAAGAAAGGACTTTCTTTTGTTCCTTCATGTGCTTGATTATTGTATGCAAATTCTGCACTAGGTAGCAGGTTTGACCAGTTTTTTAGATCATAATCAACATAATACCTGAGATACTGTTCTAGTATTTGGTTTACCTGTTCTGTCTGCCCATCTGTTTGTGGGTGGTATGCTGTTGACATTGTTGATTCTATTCCCAATAGTTTACACCATT
>Ga0157368_1000539_pt1 | contig 17579 bp, 25 predicted proteins | sample AttbisABBM3_FD_113146 | JGI IMG/M metagenome (GOLD analysis project Ga0157368, IMG submission 113146) | Fungus gardens microbial communities from leaf cutter ant in Botucatu, State of São Paulo, Brazil - Atta bisphaerica ABBM3 | ecosystem: Host-associated > Fungi > Mycelium > Unclassified ...
CTTTGGACATGGACAATTTTTATTTTCTTTTCCTTTTATTTTCTGACTTTATAGGAATTTTGTTTTTGTTTTTGTTTTCTTTTCTTTTTGGACAATGAAGAGGTATGTGACACTACAGTCACATGACATGTCACATGATGTGATGTCATAGGCCTAGAAGGTGGTAGAAGAATCTAGAAGATGACATTAGGACATATATATACAACATAGCAATCTTGAGGTGAACATGAGGAAGGAGCATAGACATAAGGGTAGGATTAATTATTAGTAGCACGGACCATGAGGACTTTGTATAAATAGGACTCTAATTAAGAAGAGGCTCCTTGTTGAGTTCTCTTGTGAAATTCTCACTTGATATCCACTCTAAGAGATTTACCATTTGTGTGATTATTTGTCCTTGTAATAAGTGGTTGTCATAACACATATGTAATCTGTTAATAACATATGCCATAATTTCACAGGAAAACATTCCAATATCAGAGAGCTCATTTTTATCCTATAGTAATATATCCATCAGTGATCCTAAATGGTTGAAAGTATAGAGCAGCAAAAGATGATAAGCAAAGTAATAAATGCCTAGCAATGAAAATCACATACATCAAGTCCTATAGAGAGTGAGTATGTAAGGTTGGTTACTAGTTACCACATACTTTGGTAGCTTTGACAATAGAAAGCACAATTATTACAATTGATACCTTGAAGATACAGCATAGAGATGGGCTCAGGGTATGACAACATGATTGGCTGTGCCAAAGTAGTCTCAGTCAGCGCCTCATGTAATAGGTGCTCTAGCCTTGCTGTTTTCTCACTACCTCCTTATATATTCTGACTTATAGACTTCATGGACTACACATTGTTTCCTCATGAACAGTACATATATATAGTGTAGATACTATCCTGTATCCTTATGCTTTACCATCTATTCAATTCCCTTAACTCTTTCTCAACCTTTGTCTAAGTGCAACCTGAGCTCTAGCTTAAGGTTGTAACAACAATCTCCCTCATCCTAATGATTTCATTTATGTTATTGACCTTGGGACAGTCACGACCAATTTGGACAATGTTCAGCTCAACTGACATGCTTGATTTATTGTTTGAAAATCAATGGAGTTCAATTCCTGATAGTATTTTATGGCAACTTACATCTCTGTTGAGGTCTAGAACAGAATGAAACAGTGGTAAGTGAAGATTTTACAACCCCAGAAAGTCTCTCTTATAAGGCTTTTCTTCTTCCAACACTTTTCTTTCTTATTTTTGGATTGGCTTTTTTATTTCCCATAGCTATATATGCTTGCAAAAGTGGGGGTGAGTAGCCAGAAGGATGTCATGTTTTCAATACATGTAACTACTCAGAACCTTAATCCTCATGCTAACTCAACACTGATTTTCTTTTGTCTTCTATTGAGATATTCTGACATTCAAAGTTTGCTCATAATCACCCACCCACTCTCAAATGTAGTCTTTTTCTATGGTTCTGTGGAAAAAGCCAATCTCTAATATAGAACTGCAATACACCCCTACTCAATGTTTATGTTTTTGTTGAGATCTAGAACAGGATGAAATGGTGGTAACAACAAGATTTTGAAGTCTCATATGGGACATCATGTCCTGGAGCACACTTGATCTTGGTTGATCACCTTGACATGTGACACATGCCTTCAAGAAGTGCACAAAATAATAATCAGGATATCAGGATGTTGATCTACTCTTCTAGGTCCCCAGTTACCATGAAGTTACTCAAAGTTCTATTCTTAATGAGCCTGTGGCACAAGGGTTGTTTTTCATGAACACCCGAGACTTTTCCAGGAAGCCTACTAAAGACTCCAGTCCCAAGGATGTCTGAGAAGTAGATGTTTGGAGATATCATGAAGCATATTCCTGTGTCTTTCACAAGTGGGACATGCTTGTGTTAGATGTTCTTATATCTGTAGGGGCTCTCCGCATAGGCAGCTTGTAGGCTCTGTGGGAATGAATCTGTGATAGTACTTCCATGGAATGCATGGTCCGTTCTGCATTGGATGAGGCAGCCAAGTACTTCTTGTTTGTCTTTGAGATAGCAGAAATGGTTAGGATAGAGTAATGGTAGTAGTTGATTCACTACAGACCACCTGCCTCTCTTGGGGGTGCTATGAAATAGTGATGGCATTGTGTATTCTGTAGAGGCTAGGGGTATGTTCCAAGATAGAGGCGAGGTATGACTTTCTTCGCTAGTGCACCCTCACACTCATTTCCTGGTGTGTCTGTATGGCCTAGGCACTATGTGACTGTCAACCTGTTGTCTAGGTGCATATTCAGTCACTTTAGCATGTCCCAGTAACCAGTAGTTGGCCTTGGCATGGTTCAGGACCATGTATGGTCCTAATTGTAAAGACCTCAGTACTACCATACACATACACATCTTTCTCAGTACTCAATACCATAGACAAGTCCTGCTGACTGAGTGTGATCAGTAGTATACATTTAGTATACATTGTGTTCTTCCCCATCTTGGTTTGTCAGGCCTTGGTTACCATATATAGTAAACTTATCACCAATCACAGTACATGTGATAGGAATGTGACAGGAACGTCGGAGATTAGTCATTAAGGTTTAGCGCAACTAGACCAATTGCTTTTCTGATGCACCCAATCTACTATCCTGGAAATTATGAATATAAATGTTCGGGGCAGTCATCAGTGGGCCAAACAGTAGATGTCCACGCTCAATCTAGACCCCTCCGCCACTCTTCTCAACGGGTATAACCCTCCTCTCTCTGGCCTTGAGAGAATATGCACCAGTGACCTCGGCAGGTGAAATGCTAACCTCTCTCAAACCACCACAAACTTCCAAAAACTCTTCCCAATCCAAAGCTTCTTGGTTACTGAATCCAGCTTCTTCAAGCACATATTCGAGCTCCTTACGTGTGATAGCTTCATATCCTGCAACCTCCTTGATGGAATTGATAACACTCGCAGTGAGAATTTGATTTTTGTCCTCTCTTTGACTGGAAGAGGGAGCTGAAAGAACAGAGGACGTTGCGTATTTGTCGAATACGGATTTGAGAGTTCCAACTTCACCGGCTTCAAAGCGCGCACGACCGAGGACTCGAATCTTTTCGCCGGCCGTGATGACAGAGGTGCTGACGCTTCTCCGACTATCAATAACTCCGACAATGTTTCCGAGACTCCGGTTAATAAGTCCATGGATATACCACCAGCCCCTTTCAAGGCGTTCAATCCTGCCTCTAGGTTGCATGCGCTCTTGGGTGCGTCTTACGAAGTCACCACTCACATATCCCTCATCTAGACCCATACTTCCAACCAAAAATTCAACGGCATCGCGAATTTGTTTCTTGCGTTCGTTCCGAGACCAGTTCAATTCTGATGACATTATGTCGATGACGCGAGGGAGGGCATCGAGAGCTGCGCGGGCGTTGAGGAAGGAAAGACGCATGCGGCGGGCGAGGATGTCAATTGCTGAAAGTGCGTATTCGTGTCTGAGTGCATAGTAGACTTCCGCCTCGATGACTGTGGTAGAAGTGATTAGTGTATGTAGTGGTAAGTGAATAGGACACACATGGATATTGGGGCACCAGGCGTTTACCATGCAATGGCCAGCTTTCGCCCGTTGGCTCTGCTAACCCACAGACTGTCCAGGCACGGTCACCATAATTTTCTGAGAGATGTTTCGCCACATCTGAATCAAGACCGTACTGCAGGATGATGTAGGTATTTGGAATTGAGAAAGGAGGGAGCAGTAGTACTTACGGTTTGAATCAAGCCAATGAACATATTCCTACTCCATCCATCGCTTCCGACCAGCCGCAACCTGTCAGTGACGCAACCATTCTTTACTTTGTTCTCCAACCCGAAAACTCTCACAGCTTCATCGACAGTCTCCTCTGCCATTGCTCTGTACGTTGTCCACTTTCCACCTGCAATCGTCAACAGGCCACTCTCGCTGACATGGATCATATGATTCCTAACCAGCCCTTCAGTTGAACTTGCACCAGGATTCCTGACGAGCGGCCTCAAACCACTCCAAGCGCTCAGGACATCCCCTCGGCGGACCTTAATATCGGGTGAGAGGTATGATCGGACTTCGTCTAAGACCCAACGGATGTCCTCCTCTGACGTGGCAGGATTCCGCGATACATGAGCCGGGGTGTCCGTTGTTCCTGCTATGGTGTTGCCTTGCCAAGGGAGGAAAAAGATAACGCGGCCATCAGAGGTTGAGGGATCAAGAAGACCCATTTTACGAGGGGAGTAGTAATTGGGCAGAGTAATATGAATTCCAGAGGAGGGTTGGACGATAGGTTGGTGGGATGGGTTGTCAAGACGCAAGAGAGTGTCAGTGAATGGACCAGTCGCGTTGATAATGCCCTGTATTCACGTGTTAGGGATAGGACTGGAGGATGGGGTCGATCGAACCTTGGCACGGACGGGAAACTCTTTCCCTGTGAGATTGTCACGAACACTGGCACCTGAGAGCTTTCCGTCGGCGTTTTTATGAAGCTCAGTAACTTCACAGTAGTTGGCGACCTTGGCACCGTGTTTAACGGCACTCATTATAAGAGCAATGTTCATTCTTGAATCATTGTGCTGGCCTGAACGAGATTTTAAGCCAAGTATCGATTGAAGCAACTGGACTCATACCATCGTAGTAAACAACGGCGCCGACAAGGCCCTCACTCTTGAGCATTGGGAATGTCTCTAATGCCTTCCCTTTACTCATAACATAGGATGTCTCCATGTTCTCCTTGCCAGCAAGAACATCATATAGCTTGCAGCCGGCAAAATAGTAGGGGACTTGCCAATACTTGTAGATGGGTAACATGATCGGTAACATGTTTGATAGATAAGGTGCTGTTTGGAGGAATACTCGACGTTCATGGAGGGCTTCGCGTACAAGCTTGTATTGGTCATAGTCTAATTCAAAGACGGCCTTCTGGAGATATCGTACACCACCATGTACGAGTTTCGTCGACTTGGATGAAGTACCTGTCATGAATCATATGTTAGGTTAGGGGCCACGTAGAGAATCAAGTTATTTATCCACCTGCAGCAAAGTCGTCTCGTTCAACCAGGGCGACTTTCAATCCACGGCTGGCAGCATCGACAGCGACACCAGCTCCCGTTGCTCCACCTCCCACAATCAACAGATCGAATTCCTCATCATGACGTTCTCCGGACTTTTGAAGCTCTGAGAGCATATCAAAACGCGAAGGTGGCGTCCATGGTGATGGTGGTCGCCTCATCTCTTTTGTGCTTGAAGGGTATGCAGGTCCGGAATTGAGGTACCAGTAGAAGCCGCCCGTCACAAGCACGGTACTCCCGGTTGCATAGGCCAGTGTCCGCCGAGAAAATAGTCGACGTAAAACCGACATAGAAGACAATGTCGAATTAAAAGGCAGTGATAATAAGACTGTGCCTATCCAGAATATTATTTACTATATCCGCTGATGGAGAGTATCAATGCTGCACCGCCAAACGTTCTGTTGAACCAAGTAAGCCCTTCACGTATGTTTACGATGGAATTTGATAGTCACGAATATGTACCGTCTACAAGAAAGAACTTGCTTCGACCTGGAGCTCTGACGACGCAGTCGGGAACAAATGGATGAACCTGTCATTGATACAAATTGAATTTCGGAGAAGACGGCAGCAGTTTATCCCGAGGCCGGGCCGGTTAGAGCAACGGACCGAAGCCAAATTGGAATCAATGATTGCTCATCAAGTCATGGACACAAGTGAATACATATTCTACTCATCACATTATCATATTACCGCTCAGCCTGGTCCAATTTCGAATTAACCTATGTCTTACTTCGTACTGCTGCAGACGACTCCTATGGCCACAGTAGCCGTTTGCATCCACCGCTGGCTCAAGTTTTCTGAAGCTTGTTATTACCAACGTCCTCGTTTTTCTTCATCTTCAATACTATCTGACCTCGATTATGGAGGACCAAACAGCGGGTGCAGGTCCTTCTCAACCTCAGCAGCGGGATTTCTCTGCAGACATGTCTCCTACCACAAGGCAACACATCCACTTATTGCCTACTGCTGAATTTCGTCCTCCACACCATCATGGAGAAGATGAAGTACCCCTTGCTTCTCTAGAGAAAACACATTCCCGTGTCTCGATGGGTTTCTTCGATCCAGAGGGCGTCCGTAAGCTGTCGAGGACATTGAGTCGTCTTTCCGCTCAATCAAATGAAGAGCCAAGCTCCGAGGAAGGTCCTGAAATATCGGAGGATGCTTTGAAGCCTGGCGGCGACAGATTTGACTTCGGAAAGGCTGTTAAAGTATATCTGCGAAAGTATGTTCTTCGAGTATCTTCAACTCGAGATATACTCAACGCCTTTGCTTTCAGACGTGGTGAGGCTGGCATCAAGACCAGGCAACTCGGAGTTTTGTTCGAAAATCTGGGCGTCGTAGGTCTTGGTGCATCTGCTAGCCATCAGCAGACCCTTGGTTCTATCTTCAATCCAATGAATATTGTCCGTGCAGTTCAATATTTGCGCCATCCACCTCTAAGGGATATCCTCACGGACTTTGAGGGTGTTATCCGCCCGGGAGAAATGCTGCGTAAGCCTCTCTCAATCATCCTATATATATATATCCACTGAATCACGAGCTCTTAGTTGTCCTCGGAAGACCAGGTTCAGGGTGTACGACACTCCTCAAAACACTTGCTAATCGTCGCTCCGAATACTATGCCATCACAGGCGACGTCTGCTACGACTCTCTCACTCCTTCTCAAATTAGACGTATGTACCGCGGCGACGTTCAGTACTGTCCCGAAGATGACATTCTCTTTCCTACCCTCACCGTTGACAACACTATATACTTCGCTGCTCAGACACGTGCTCCTCAGCCTAGGATTGAGAATCAGACTAGACAAGAGTACACGAGGCTGATCACGGATGTCTATACGACGATTTTTGGGTTGAGCCACGTCAAAGGAACGTTAGTGGGTGATGCCGCAATTCGAGGTGTAAGTGGTGGAGAGAAGAAACGTGTTAGCATCAGCGAGACGCTGGCAACGCGAAGCCTGATTACTTCTTGGGACAAGTAGGTCTCACTTTTCCTACACTGAGTTTATTTTAACATATTCTCCTACAGCTCGACAAAAGGTCTGGACGCCTCAACAGCCCTCGAATTTGCTCGTGCCCTCCGCATCGCCACAGATCTCCTACATGTCTCTACCATAGTTTCGATATACCAGGCGGGAGAATCTCTATACGACATCTTCGACAAAGTATGTGTCATTTATGAGGGTCGTATGGCGTACTTCGGTCCAGCCTCCGAAGCAAGGCAATACTTCATTGACATGGGATACAAGCCCGCCAACCGCCAGACAACCCCTGATTTCTTGGTTAGTGTAACAGACCCCGAGGGACGAACAGAAAGTAAGATTGACGAGGAGTCAACTGTGGGAATTTCGGGTCACGATGAGCAGGGCAGAAGCCAACGAAGTTCGACGATTGTTATTGAACGAAGGAGACCTGTTCCTCGCACGGCGGCAGAGTTTGCAGAATACTACAAACAAAGCGGGATCCGAAAAATGAATGTACGAGATATGGAGGATTACAAAGAGCATTTTGTTGGAAAACCTGAATTAGAAGCGAGCTACAAAGAAAGTTCACGAGCAGAACATGCAAGGCATACGAGGAAGAAGGTACGTCGTCCTTGTCCATTCCGAAAAGGCTGTTGAGATTTTCCTTAGAGCCCCTATATCATCTCAATTCCTATGCAAGTAAGAATTGTGATGAAACGTAGACTGCAAATCCTTAGAGGGAACTACACCGCTCAGGTGCTCTCTACATTGTACGTTTAACTTTGACGCTATGTAGTCGAGTGCTTTTGACAGTGTCTATAGCGTTTTTGTCATTCAAGCTGTCATCATTGGTACGACGTTCGTGAGAATGACAGACGCGACGACTGGCTATTTTTCTCGTGGAGGCGTTCTTTTCTTGTAGGCCCTCATTTCCTCTTCAGGCCTTCTAGACTAAGATCGACGATCATTTTCCAGTTCCGTTTTCGCGCCGACTCTATTCAATATGTCAGAGATTCCGTCTCTCTTTGCACAGCGTCCCATTGTCCTTCGACACGCTCAAGCTGCAATGTATCATCCCATGGTTGAAGCCTTGGCGATGACACTAGTAGATGTTCCATTTACCGTTATCACAGTTACATTGTTTGTGGTCGTCATTTACTTTGTTTCAGGTTTACAGACCAGTGCTTGGCAGTTCTTGTAAGTAACTCGTATTGTCTTCGCGTCGAAAAGGGATCGTTTATTATTGGGACTGTATAAAGTACATATTATGTTTTCATTGTCACAGTGGCGATATCCATGAAAGCTTTCTTCCGTGGATTGGCGGCTGCTTTTCCTGCAGAGGCGCCTGCACAGGCTGTCGCCGGAATTCTACTCTTGGCTTTGTCTCTATATACCGGTTATCAGATACCGAGGAAACAAATGATCGGTGCATTAAGGTGGATCTCCTATATCAATGTACGTTCCCTTCCGATTGCAATTACTTCAGTACACCTCGATCTCATCTCACCAGCCAATATCTTACGCGTTCGATTCGCTTATGACCACTGAGTTTCATACACTCAATGGCCCTTGCTCGAGCCTCGTTCCTTCGGGTCCAGGCTATGAAAGTGTCTCGCTCGCGAACCAAGTTTGTTCTATTGTTGGCGCTGAACCTGGACAGGAAGATGTCATTGGACAACGATACGTCGAGCTGTCATTCGATTATGAGTTCGGTCATGTGTGGCGAGTGAGTATCTTCAGCAAAATCAGCATTTTCAATAGAACTAAATGTGCTCCAGAACTACGCAATCTTGTGCGCTTTTGGTGTATTCTTCATTCTCTGTCTTCTCTCTTTTACAGAGTTTAATACCCGAGCCTCAAGCTCCATGTCCGTGACACAGTTCAAGCGTGGATCGAAGTCCGCCGTGATTCAAGAAGCAACTACGGCCGTTGGAAATGATGAAGAGAGAGAGATCACAGCCAAGGAAGAAGCTACAGTCTCCGGGATTGATGGTGTCGAAGAAGATGAGAAAAAGAAAGAGGCTGCGTTGAGAGAGGCGCCGAAGATGACAAACACTTTTTCGTGGCAGCATATAAACTATGTTATCCCTGCTGGGAGAGGTAAGACTCGAAAACTGCTTGATGATGTTAGTGGGTTCGTGAGCCCTGGAAAGTTGACGGCATTGATGGGTGAATCTGGAGCTGGGAAAGTGCGTTTTGTTCTTTGTCAGCTATATCTTGGGCGTAACTTCGAGGATGATTTTTGACAGACAACACTGTTAAATGTTCTTGCTGAGAGGGTTGATAGTGGTGTCATCACAGGTGACCGGTTCTTCAATGGACAATCTCTTCCGGCAGACTTCCAGGCTCAGACAGGTTACTGTCAGCAAATGGATACTCACGAACCTACAAGTAGCGTCAGGGAAGCTCTTAGATTCTCCGCTAGATTGAGACAGCCCTCAAGTGTTCCCGTTACAGAGAAGGATGATTAGTAAGTGATTTTTCTATAATGTGATAAAACTAGTCTTAAGTCAGCGTTACTCAGTGCTGATCGGGTCCTGGAAATGTGTGGTCTCGGCCCATTTGCCGATGCGATAGTCGGTTCTCTCGGTGTCGAACAGAGAAAGCGGACGACGATCGGTGTTGAGCTTGCTGCCAAAGTAGAACTTTCCCTTTTTCTGACGCGCTATGTGACTAACTGTGCTTACAGCCTAAGTTGTTGTTGTTTCTGGATGAGCCGACCTCTGGTCTGGATTCTCAGAGTGCCTGGGCCATTGTCTCATTTTTGAGGCAATTGGCAGATAATGGACAAGCTATTCTGTGCACGTCAGTACCCACTTCTTCTTCATGGATACTACTTACTGCATTCGCTCTTACATTCTAGCATCCACCAGGTATGAACTTCAGAGGCGATTCTTTTAGTAGAGAAATTGACCGTCACATCAGCCTTCCGCAGAGCTCTTTTGCGTATGCTCAACTTAAGATTGAAGGGGACGAGAACTAAGAATGTTTTCACAGGTTTTTGATCGGCTCCTTTTGCTGCGGAAAGGTGGTCAGACAGTCTACTTTGGTGACATCGGGTCAAATGCAGGTTCTGTGATCAAGTATTTCGAAGCTGGCGGGGGACGGCGTATCCAACCTGGTGAAAACCCGTGCGTGTTATTTGTCCTCAGCCTTCTTTCTTCTCTAACCCTACTTCAGAGCAGAGTACATGCTTGAAGTTCTTGGTGCTGGCGCCACTGCAGTTTCCAAACAAGACTGGCATGAAGTATGGTTAAACACGCAGGAATGCAAGCAGCTACATGCAGACCTTGAGCACATCCACACTGAGGGAAGAAAGCAGCCGCCTGTTGGTCAAACCTTACATGGAGCGTACGCTACTCCGTGGCTATTCCAGACTGAGAATTTATTAAGGCGGCAATATGCGAGTTATTGGCGTGACCCGACGTATCTCATGTCCAAGCTTGTGCTTAATATTGTTGGCGGACTTTTTATTGGATTCACGTTCTTCAAGTCAGGGAGTAGCATCCAGGCGAATCAGGACAAGCTCTTCGTAAGTAACACTATCTGTGAGTACGAGGCGGTTGTTCATTTTGTCAGTCAATCTTTATGGGCACAGTTCTGGTATGTCGACCATACCCTGTATCTACTGACTGCACCACAAATTCACAATGTTTAAGAGCGCCCCTCTCGGAGGTCAAGTTCACGTTCCATACATCAATGTGTGTACTCTTCAGAAATGCATATCTCGAATGACTTTGACAGTTACCTAGATGCGTAACATATACGAAATTCGCGAACGTCCTAGTCGGATGTATAACTGGTCAGCACTGACGACGTCGCAGCTTCTATGTGAGATTCCCTGGAACATGATCGGAGCCTCCCTGTTCTTCTGCTGCTGGTACTGGACTGTTGGATTCGCCACTTCCAGAGCTGCCTTCACCTGGTTTGTGTATGGTGTCCAATTCCCCCTTTATTGGACTACTCTTGCTTTGACAGTAGCCTCTGCAAGCTCAACTGCTGAGATTGCTAGCCTGCTGTATTCATTTTTGTTCACATTCGTCCTAACATTGTAAGTCGACATGTCTGTGTCTCTCTGCTTTGTTGACTCGACTTCTAGTAATGGAGTGCTCCAACCATTCCGTCAACTAGGTTGGTGGAAATGGATGTACCACTTGTCTCCGTACACGTATCTCATTGAAGCGCTGCTCGGCCAGGGTGGGAAAATACCTTTACTTCTACATTGCGCTTTGTGAATGCTGAAATGCATCGTGTAGCAATCGGACATATGGAGATCAACTGTTCGTTTACGGAATTGGTCACTGTTGATCCTCCATTAGGCCAAACATGCGGTTATTTCTTGCAGGAGTATATTTCACGCTCTGGGGGATACATTACCAATTCTGACGCCACGAGCGACTGTCAATATTGCTCTGCTCGAACCACTGACGAGTGGATGAAGCCCAACTTCAATATCCTCTATTCAAACCATTGGCGAGATTTCGGAATCTTCTGGGGTTATATCGTGTTCAACGTACGTTACATTATCCCTACAACATCATCTATATGACACTTAGTACACACAGGCGATATGTGTTTATGCCTTTACATATCTCATTCGAGTGCAATCACATAAACGCCTGATAGCCTTCAGTAAACGGAGTGTGACATCATTCCTCGATGTATTCAAAACTAGCAAAACCGGCAAAAGTGATGTTGTGACATAGAGACACCGGCGAGGAAAGGTTTTTTATCATCATCATATATAAGTAGGATGTTGCCAGAATTTCTCGATACCTCTACTTCGATCATGATATTTTGACCACTACGCTGCTCAAGTGAAGCTATGCTCAAAGCATACATCGTGAGATTGGGACGACGCTCTCTACTCCACGAACGGCTCAATGTACCCATGATATGTATGTTGCGAGGTCATGGAAAGCATGTGTTAGAAGCTTCAAGGATCAAATTTGATTACAGAGGTCACCAGTTCGAGACTCACAGCTGACGTAGGCCTGATGGCCGCAATGTTGAGCCAAACTATTCGAATAGCGACTCCATAGCCAGGTAATTATATCATTCTGCAACAGCGATAAGCCCAATGCACTGAACCCTAAAAGTATCGGTCAAACTGACCGAATCTGCGTCAGGATTCTCAATACCCTCTCTGAACGCTTTTCAAGAACTGGAAGTATGAACGCCTCAATCTCACGCATCTTCCCTTCCGTGTCAAATTGAAGTCGGCTTACAAGACTCCGTGAAAAAGATCATACAGGTGGGATCAGTGACGCCTACGGCCTTAGCCACTTCGGAAGAAATGCTAAGCACTGCACCGTCCTTTACTACATGGGTAGCATACTGCTCCATGACTTGTATGAATCTCACATTGGAACCTGAAGGGAACTACTTAAATTTCCTAGGCCAGCCTCGAAAAATGAAAGCATACTAAGCTCAGAGCCAACGAAGAATCGTGCGCTGGATCTCGAAACAATCTGGACAGCAGAGAGATGAGTTATGAATATTTACCCAGTCTTTACGAGTTTGAGTGTTCGTCGACGAGGGAAAACACACTGATATGCACCTTCATCAGCTCCCGCCAGGAGAACGCCCAATGTCTTGTTTATCTCATCTAACATAGCGGGATAACGATCACCGATATTTCTCGCCATCACACCACGGACAACTTGGATGTGACAATCATCGGTTTCTAGCCCTAAACCAATTGTATGATTGAGTCCCCTTGATTTTTGTAGGGTTAATATCACGCGTCGACAAGAGGTAGAAGAACATAAACCTGGTCGAGAGCAGCAAGGAAAGATATTTGTTTATCACTAGCTTTTTTTCATATCCTCCAGAAGTTCAGGTGCAGCCACAACTACAAGCCAAAAGAAAGGTGTCGGTATTTTGAAAAGTCTTCATATTTGACAACGTAAGCAATACATGCACACCTTTTAATGACCTTCTTGGATCATTTGCGATCCATAGCGCATTGCTTGATAAGCCCCTAACCACGAGGTGAATACCCCAGATGGTCCTACCGTAGGTATTCTGTCGAGCTGTCGTCCTCTTCGTAAGTTAAGCGTGGTCTTAGCATTGAACATGATTCGTACAGCCGAGCTTCTCCTGTGTATGAATGCTAGCGAGCCCAAGTGCTGCCGGGTAAGCGATGTTAGCAAAAAGCATGTTATCTTAAGTACTGTATTAGAGTCCAACACAACATTGATACATGTCAAGTCACAACTGCGAGCCTTTCATTAGCATGTTACCCTTACACGACATCAATACTTTGTAGACCTATCAATGCTGTCTAGGTCACCTTAGGGGTATACCCTACCCTAGTAGGCTTTCAAGCCATTATAATTGAGGGAAGGAATATAGAAGGAAAACTTGCACAAAGATTCAGTAATGGATAATAGAACCTCGTTGGAAAATTCCAATTTCTTTTTTGCGATCGGAGTTCAAATATAGTATTACATAAAACAAACTAATGAATGTGCTATTGTGAGCGGAACGATACTCAGGACAGAAGAATCAATTTGAGAAGAAATTCAAATTCGCGACAGAAAAGTTACTATGGTATCTCTATGCAAATGCAGCCTGATCCACTTTACTAGACTCACTAGCACCGTAGTTTTGGTCATTCACAAATGAACGTGTGCATTGTGCCATCGTAACAGAACTGTCATTCACATCAACATTAACGATTACACACAAAGCTGCAAAACTTACGCTCGTGAGATGGGATCTGTCTGATAGAAATTAGGAATAGGCTTCTTGAAAGCAGCACCGCCAATTTTGGCACCTGCTGTCTTGTTTTGGATCGCCTTGATACCCGCCAATGCAATCTCAGATGATGTCTTCTCCGTGATATCATATCTCACAAGCGCTGGCGAGATCTCCCACATCCTGTCCCTCAGCTCTAATAGATCATTATACGGTAGCGCAGTGCCTATCACCTCCGAGAGCGCACGAATGATCTTCCAGTCTTCACGAGCAGCGCCAGGTGGACTGACAGCCGCACGACCTTGCTGTACACGACCCTCAGTGTTCACCCACGTTGTTCCTTTTTCGGTATATGCTGAAGCTGGCAGGCAAACATCTGCTAGTTGAGCACCGATGTCACCATGATGGCCCTGATAAACAACAAATGCATTGGAAGGGATTGACTTAGGATCAACTTCGTCAGCATTAAGGAGGTAGATAAATTTGGGTTTCGTTTGTGAAGCAGCACGAGAGGGCGTGAAGCCAATCTCGTAGGACGCTGCACGGGAGGCTGCTCTCTGTAAAATGCTAAAGCCGTTCCAATCGGGGGTGATGAGGCGACCCTTCTCCTTCTCCACAAGTTTGGCGAGGGTGTTATAAACACCAGCGGCATCAGAATGTTCTGAAAGAGCGCTACCGACAATGATCAAAGGTCTTTTCGCCTCCCTCCATTTCTTGGTGAAAGCGCTCTCAGGCGCTTTACCTGAAGCGAATTTTTCCAAGGCATGGACGTCTCCGCCAAGATACTCGTAGCCATAGTTAGTATCAACACGTTCACCAATCAAACCAACCTCGAGAGGTGTGTGCAGCCAACTCTTGCGTATACGAGAGTTGAGTACGGCAGCTTCGTGTCTGGGGTTGGTACCGACCAAAAGGATAGCATCAGCCTCTTCAACACCAGAGATAGTTGCATTAAAGAGGTAGTTGGAGCGCACATCAACGCCATGCACAGGCGGTAGATGGCCGTTGGTCTGATCAAGGATGAGGTTGTCAGAGTCGAGGCGATTCATGAGATCTTTGAGAGAAACCAGCGATTCCGTATCCGCGAGATGGCCAGCGACAGCCTGAATTTCGTTCCCTGTGGCCCCAGATGTCTTAAGACCCTCGGCTATAGCAGTCAACGCCTCCTCCCAAGTGGCAGCAGCGAATCGATTGCCTTGTTTGACTAACGGTGTTGTTAGACGTTGGAATTTGAGCCCATCATACGAATATCGCGTCTTGTCACTGATCCACTCCTCGTTGACATCGTCATTTGTCTTGGGTTGTATCCGCATAACCTGAACACCACGAGAATCAATACGAATATTTGAACCAACGGCATCCATAGCGTCGATGCTTTCAGTGTTCTTCAACTCCCATGGACGGGCATTGTACGCGTACGGTTTGCTCGTAAGAGCACCGACAGGACATAGATCGACAATGTTCCCGGAAAGTTCGGAATTCATCGTCTTCTCGACATAAGTGCCAATTTGCATGTCATTACCCCGGCCAGAGGTACCGAGTTCCTCAACACCAGCAACTTCGTTAGCAAAACGCACACACCGTGTACATTGAATACATCGATTCATAGAGGTCTTGACAAGGGGACCAAGATCCTTGTTTTCAACAGCACGCTTGCCAGTAATTTCATGGAAGCGTGAGCGATCAGCACCATATCGCATAGACTGGTCCTGAAGATCACATTCTCCACCTTGGTCGCAGATAGGGCAGTCAAGGGGATGGTTAGCCAGAAGAAACTCCATGACACCCTCTCTGCGTTCAAGCCGTAAGATGAGGAGGAAATAGCAAGGAAAGAATAACAAGTCACCTCGCTTCATGTACAAGGGGGGTGTTGGTGAAAACCTTCGAACCAGGCATAGCGGGCATCGCACTGCCAATTCATTCATTGAGTTGTCAGATGCGAGAAAACGAACACGCACCAAGATGCCACGGGTTTTGGAGATCTCTCAACCTCAACTAAACACATACGACAATTTCCAGCGATTGCGAGCCTGTCCAGGACGTCGGCAGGAGACAGGTAAGATGGATCGGTGAAACGGACCTATCATGGTAACAGAACCTTCACGCAGGAACCTTCAGCTGTTTTCGAATAATTAAAAGACAAAACCCGCCTTGGTATTGTTGCACCAGCAGCTTCGCATGCTTGTATCAGAGCAGAACCTTGAGAGAGAGATATCTGAAAAGAAAAAGAGAATGTGACTGAATAGACTCACCTTGAGGAACCGTAACCTCTTTCCCATCTACCGTTAATGTTATATCTGCATTGCGTACTGAAGAAGACGCGAAGGAACGTCGGCCTGCGGATTTCGGTCAACAACATGATTTAAAAGTAGGCGCCCCCAACACACACCAGTGTTTGCAGCCTTTCCGAGAATTCCCGTCGAGGAAGGCCTAGACACAGTGGAGACTATGCGCAGCATCTGAGTCTCTGCTGCTGCCGTGAAGGAGACGATGGTGGTAGAAAGGAGACGATGGCTAGAAAACAGTTGTAACTGGCGAATTTCGGGATTCGACTGTTGATCACGCCTTTGTCACCGTCCAACCATTGTGCTCCAATTTCACATTCTCACGCATATAGCGGAGCTCAAAAGAAGTTGATATTTGATTTGACAGATATTTCACTAATGATTTCCACGAGAGTTTAGATAAGTCTGCACGAAGATAAGTCTGCACGAAGATATCTGATCTACAGGATTTCAGATGATACTCAGACCACTTCAAACTCAGTCTGAACGGGTCTTCGACAGTTGTCATCTGCCCTAGAAGTTTGACATAGCACTATAAGCTGCCAGACTGTCTCCCAAGTTTTGATGTGACTTGTTGAAGTAAGCTCTTTCATGGTTGGGAATAGTGCATCCAGATATCGAGCGATTTGAATAAAGCGTGGTAGTTCCGAAAAGTCGCTAGCGCTCCAGCAGGAAACGCCAGAAGACGGATCATGAATTCTCAATAGATTGAGGGGATGAGCAAGAATCTGTCGATTTTCCGTAGGAGGTGCTTCGCTTGTATCTATGGAAATGCCAAGCTTCTTCAAGTGAGGCGCAGAAAGAGCTATCAGGGAGAGAAGAGGAAATGTGATTGTCACAGTCAAGTGGAGTGTATCCAGATAGTACCAAACAGCAGAGGGCTTGAGTGTATGTTCCAGGCCATCGACTGGACAGTCAAAAACGCAGAGTTTTTCGAGAAGCGGCATACCAGATAGTTGGGCAAAGTCGACACGTGTATTACATGATGAAGCGATGGTCACTGTTCGAAGGAAGTCCCCCCAGCGCAATGATATTGTGTGTACCATGCTTCCAAAATCATACATTTGCTGTTTTACATCCTCAGCTTCCGTCAAAGTGGAATACTTCTTCCCTTTGCGACGTTGATCCCACCGCGGAGAAAATGTGTCCTCATCTCGAACGACTAGACTAGTCAGATGCTGTGATCCGAGAGATCGAACGAAGTCTGAGACCGCGATGAGAGGCCCAGAAATATGTAACCTTTCTAGCGACGCAAGGAAATCCGGTAATTGTGTAATGGGATTGGGTAAACGAGTGTAAGAGGAGCAGGAAAGCTTGAGGGTGAAACTTTCGAGGACAAGAGGTGCCAGAGGTCGAAACTCTTCAAAGCTGCCCACTTGAACAAGGGCAAGATCGAGAGTACGGAGATTGCTGAGGAGGGAAATACTATCTAACAGCGATATCGGCATGGTGGTATCTTGTGTTATACGGAGAAGTTGTACTCCTGGGGACCACTCTGAAAAATCACAGAGAAGGCTTTCGAGTACGACAGGGGCAATAGCACCTGGTTTTTCA
>Ga0157368_1000541_pt1 | contig 17569 bp, 18 predicted proteins | sample AttbisABBM3_FD_113146 | JGI IMG/M metagenome (GOLD analysis project Ga0157368, IMG submission 113146) | Fungus gardens microbial communities from leaf cutter ant in Botucatu, State of São Paulo, Brazil - Atta bisphaerica ABBM3 | ecosystem: Host-associated > Fungi > Mycelium > Unclassified ...
AGAAATTTTGTCCTCGTACGACTTCTTCCCGTCTATTTTTGGAGCCGAGTTGACAGTCAGTCAGTGCTCAATTCCCAACCTTCAATATTCGTTCCACATTGGAGTAGCGGCCCTTCAAGACTCTTTTCAACAACACACTGTCCCACCTACTTATGATAGACGCTATATTGATAAATGACTGAATGAATACATGATCTGATCTCGGAGTAGCCTACTTCCTCCACACAACTTTCCTGACTTATTCGTAGGATGAAGAATTCCACGATCCCAATCTGCTTCAGCTTCCTAACGGCTCAAGTCTGTAAACATCTGAGCTAGCGGGCGCAGCATCCTGCATAATATTTGCTTTTATCGCCCTGAGCCTTGAGGTTGTGATTCATCTAGAAGACAGTCCTGCCTGTCTACTTCCTTATACTCTACCGTAGTCATCTTTCCCATTCTGTATTTTACAGCGATAAATATATGAGCATGGCAAGGAGAGGGGTGAAAGTAATAGACCTTAAAGTTTGGGACGCCAGGCGTCAGATTCGATTCGATTCGAAACAGGGGCAAGATAGGCAGCATAACGATAGATACAGCAGAGCCAGAGCCACTTGGAGGCCAAGGGCAGACTGGAATCTGCACTTTAGGCCTTAAGTCTTAACTACTGAACTATATGGTTGTCCTGTGCAGAAACTCTCAGAAGGACTGGATAAACAACTCACAGACCTAAGTTGGTTCTCTCCAGCCTCTGTACTTCTTCGGTGAGTAATTCGGTCTTCAATTTGTTCAGGGTAAAATCCAACACAGTACTTCCATCACCCAACCGACCAGCGACAAATACTGAATTTGTGAGCAAAAATTCGTTTGGCGTGATTTGGTATCTGTAACCGCACACAGTCCTTTCTGCGCCGATAGCACTCCAATCACTCTCTAATATCCGCGACGCCGATACGTTCGAGACCAACAAAGTCTCATGTGCATGTGGGTCGTGGAAAAAGGTGGTAGTTGATTGTGTCACGAGTTTGTAAGCTCGACCAACACGATCGAAAGATTGAGACATCCGGGCAACATGAAGAATGTATGTCAACTCTGAGAGAAGTAAGGCTCGGAGATCTGAGACCTTGAAGAGGGGATATGGGAGAGGAATGAACGCATTATGGGGGTAAAGGTCAGCTGTGGATATCAAATGCCTGAATGATGCGACATTGCTGCAATTTACGACAGTTTCTGGTGATGTTCCAGCTGAGTATATTGTCTAGTGTTCTCATTTGGTAAGCTACTTGTAATGGTGCCACTGAGTGAGAAACGGACCTTCAATAACCAAGCCACCAAGACGTCGCCAGTACTAATTCCTTCTGCACTTTCCCTCCATTTCCTAATATTGCTCCTTACATGTCCAACGAGAGACTCCAAGGCAGTCTTGGATAAAAGTATAATTCGTCTCTGGGCGCCTCTCCACCATCTCTCTCTCGCGTGCCATGCAGCGAGTTTGAGCACACCATTAACGCCAAGGACTGCCACACCCGAGTAATCATTACTCTCATATCGATACTCTTGCATCCTGACTTCTTCCTCGACACATTCCTTGATAGGATTAGAATTCACACTGGGATATTCCAGTGGTAGGGGCGGTACAGTCCATTCCTTTCCGTTGATTTCGGCAATGAGAGCATCCATGACCATTGCTGCACCTCCACCATCAAACAGGCCATGGGACCTCGAGAAGCCAATGCACGTATAGTCACGTCCAGACTCATTCATCATGCCGGTGGGGAAATACGTCAGATGCCAACATGTTAATGGTTGATTAGGATTTTCCCATAGTGAAAACTGTCTTGGGGTGGATGGATGGATGAAGATTTTCGGAGGAAAAGATGGAGAAGGCCAGGTGAACGGAATTGGGACATAATTCACGAGAGGTTGCTCTGAAATTGTTGTCGTCAAGGAAAACGTTGGGTAATCAGCATGTGGCGGTAAGGGCCCGAGAGGTATTCGCAGGTACCACTCCGTCTTTTGGTTTGTGCTCAACTAGATCATAGGACTAAGTCCATCAAGAATAAGATGAGTAGAACCCAGAATCACATACCTCATCAATCTTCCGTGAGACTAATCGCCCAGCCAACATCCTCCATTTTTCTGTGACCCGTTTGAGTGCTTGTGCGAGAGCTGCATTATCCAGTGTGCCCTCAACAAGCCATCCAGTTACGAAGGTTGTCCGTTCAAACAGGACATCGAATGCACTAAGCGGGTACAATGCAAACTTCGAGGTCGAAGAAACTTCTTTCGCATCATCCATATGTGCAGTTCGTATTGCCGATAGGATTGGAGTAGGTAGAGTGGTATGTTCGTTCGCGTTAGACAATATGCAATCAATGGTCCTGGAGTGGAACTGGCATGACCCGGATAATAGGATGATTTTCATGACAGGCAGCTGACCATTCTCACGTCGGTCCCGAAGAGCTGAACACAGGATTCTGGTGCAAGATTAATACTCTCGTCTGGAGGATCGGACAGACTTAATTCGTTACGATAACTCCCACCTCTGAACTTGGGGCCATTATCACGATGGCTGAACTGAAATACACTATTCATATATGCGATATGATGACTATGGGGAAGGAGCGGGGAGTTAATTTTCAAATTGATATTCAAATTGATAAGATGCCGGGATATGCCGCTCGAACGCACTACAGCTTCATCATACCACATTCTATGATTGAGCAGAGGATTCGCATTTCCCCTGTCGCTGATCCAAAAAAGCTATGTCATCGAAGCTGATAGTCAAGTTGGATTAGAAGTCGAAAACTACTTTCGAAAACCCTGTCAGTGCATCACAGCTCTTCTCGCGACTTATTATCTGATTCTGCCGGGGACAGGCATAGTGCCGGCGATGTTCCGGTAAATTGATATTCACATTTCTCCAACTCCTGCACGGAGATGATGGCGTTCTCGGTGCCACATGCCATGACAAGCTACAAGGAAGGTCAGAAAGGAGATGAGGCGACGAGGAATGAACATACGATAACATTGCGTTCAGGCCCATTCCAACACCTCGTACCACGCTTATAAACTTGTTTCGAGTAATATTCAGATGTCCCCGGTTGGACATCAAGGGAGGGATTCCATGATTCAAATTTCCTATTTATCCATGTTCAGCAAATAGATGCCCATGGACGAACAACTGCTTACCCAAGGCTGTAAGTTGAACCGCCATCCTTTGGTTTTTGCCTAACTTCATTGAAGAGACAAGCTTCGTAGATGTATTCTCCAGTATCATACTCAAGACAAGTGCCGTCAAGCTTCTTCCATTCGCCTTCTGCTCCAAAGCCTTGGACATTGAAAATCTGAGCAAGGCTTTCCTCGGTATCCTTCTTCTCGTTTTGGAGTTTCTTGAGGTCATTCTCAGCGTTAGTGAATGTTTGGCGAGCCCGTGAAGACTCGACTGAGGCACCTAGGTGAACAAGGTGCAGCAGCAAATAAAAAAGGAAAATTACCTGAGGTGCTGTCTACGGCTGAGATGACAGGGAGAGATTCTAATAGGGTGACCAGACCATCTTTCAGTTGGTCATAGTAATCACGAGCAAAGTCGGGCAAGTAAGACGTGAAATCATAAACTGACGAAGTATTCAATGTCTTCACTGGTCTTCAGGCGGGGACTTACTTACTGGAACTCTCTTCGCTCCCCTCTGCGGAGCGAGTATATTCATCATGCTCAAGCAGCAACTGGGTATAATCTGTATGTAGCAGCCCTTCAAGCTGATTTTTCAATTTGTCAGCATCCCATACGCCTTCTTCTAAAGATTCCTCCCTGGTCTCCTCAACCTCTTTGCTCCCTTCTTCGGTAGTACCATCCTCTTTTCTAACCTCATTGATATGAGGCAAGCCAGCGTGTTCTTCCCAACCACGGACGGCCTCCAGGACAGCCATATCTTGATAATTTGGATTATAGCCGCGCCTCAAGGTATCAAGAATTTCACTTAATTTCTTTTCATTCTCAAGGATTTTCTCGTGTTCGCGCTGGAGTGATTTCAAAGCATTATGGTGTTCAATGAGTGTTGTGTAGAGTGCTGTTAGTGATCATTCTTAAGCCATTTGAATAGGTATCTGTCAAAGGGGACTCACGGGACTGTTTTTTGTACTCGAGGGCCGCGATAGTTAGAGACTCTGTGCGGTCAGCGATATCTGGAGAGGGCTCAGTAGTGCAAATCCGTTTATGTAAAAGGTTACATGCCTTTCAGTCTCTCGACCTCTTTCTCCTTGGCCTGAATCTCCTTTTCAAGACCTCCGACTCGTTCCCCGAGACGCTTCTTCTCTTTATGAGCAAAGGCGATATAAGTCGAACGAATTTTAGCTCCCTGGAGTCGAATAAACATTAGGAGAAAAGACCCGAGGTCTTGATCGCGACTTACTGTCTTACGAAGCTTCATCTCTGCTTCGTGTTTCTTCCTATGTTTCTCACCGACTGCACTGCACACGTTTTCGCAAACGCCAGCGAGTTCATCCGAGCCATCACAACATCGAGGCTCTAGACGACTCGATAAATACGACCTCTAGGTGTCGAGTAGGAAGTCCATACCACATAGTCCATCTCGCACTTGTGAACTCGGAATTGAGGCACCTATATGTCCTCGGTTCTGACAATAGAAGTATGTATCTGGACAAGCACCAGTTCCTGGAATCCGGTCTAGCATCAACTTTCCATGCACAATGCCTTGACGCACCGGGTTCATCACTGCCATCCAAGCAATCACAGAAATCATCATTTACAGAATCCCAGGGAATTTCCTTTGACCCATCTAAGCATTTCCACTTCCCATTCGTCGCGACATATTTGGACACCAGTTCAGGCATGACTCCAAAGGTCTTGTCTACTGCCCTAACAACATGTGATGACAGAGGAAGAAGCAAGAGATATAATGGCAGCATTGCCTGGCCTTGGATGCACTACTCAACACAAAGTATAATTCTGACAATATATTCGATCAACGTGTCGAATCTATTATGTAATAAACCAAACAGGGCACGCGATCACTGAGAACTGGCGACGCCCGGCAAGGATTTCTTAGTGTCGACGGTCAGCTCGATTATGGTGAGTGTCTTCATGTCAGCTCGCCGTGTTCTATATTGCTGCAGACATATGGCGGGATCAATCTATGGTAGAAGGAATGGATTGACTTGCAACATCTGCTGGATGCTACACTCAAGTTATCGATGAATCCAGCATGCTGACTAATTCTCGTTCACCAGGCCAAAGCAAAAGCAGCAGCGCCGTCGGGCGGCAAGGCAGCAAAGAAGAAGAAGTGGTCCAAGGGCAAGGTCAAGGATAAAGCCCAACACGCTGTCAATCTCGATAAAGTCACCTATGACCGTATTATGAAAGAGGTCCCCACCTTCAAATTGATCAGCCAGAGCATCCTCATCGAACGTCTCAGAATAAGTGGCTCGTTGGCCCGTCTTGCTATAAAACATTTGAAAGACGAAGGTCTAATCAAACCTGTCGTGCACTCCTCTGCACAGTTGATCTACAGTGTGTTGTCTCTTTCTGCCATTTTGATATCATCTGACCAACATCTTCAGCACGAGTGACCTCATCATCAGACTAAACCTCTTTGTCGCCATTACTCGTTTAATCATATCTATTCTTCAACATGCACAAATTGACTCTCGACTTAAAAATTGTGTGCATTTGTTGGTGTCGGGCCACTAAGATAAGAATCTCGGTGCCCTATCCCTTATCCTGAAAGTAGATGCACCGAGTTTGCAATTGTACTTGGTATGCTTTACCAGCAAGTTTTGTGCTCCCAATTGATTACGTGCTTGGGACCTCTATGGCTTGGCAATACCCGTACCATCAGCAAATCAAGGTGAGCACTTGGCGTCGGCTGGTGTAGGACTTCAGGTTCTGTCAATGGCCGTATATAATGGAAAAGTTGAATTATGGCCAGTCCTTGCGAGATGGCTTATATATTGCATGTCTATGAGTTGATCTTTGATGACAGAAATTTTCTCGTTCAACTATGTCCTGCAAATTGGCAAAGAATAACATTTGTAGTGAGTTGAAATGGCGCCATGGACATCTCAAATAGGCGAACGGACTTATAAATTTTCTTTCACCTTTTACTGAATTGAAGTGCATTCCCTTCAAGCAAAGACGCAATTAGGAGTCTGACCGGAATTGAATATCTGACGTAGAGTCGTGTGGAAAGTTATAAGGTAATATCTGCTATGTTAAATACTTGCATCGAGTCGGCATCGAGTCGGCAGTCCTATTGCATCACCAAAAAGGAAGCTAATCAACAGCTACTCAACACGAGTTCAAAAACTATTGGAGGCATTTCAATGGATACCTCAGACGCCATGAGTAGAAAATTGTACATATCTTACATTATTTAAATGGCTTAGTCCATGGACATAACCTGAGAGCAAGATAGCATAGATCATAGTGGCTTAGTATACGGCTCATCATACATAAGACATTTTTGTGGCAGGATAAGTAAGGAAAAATGAAGTACAAGGCTAGATCTAAACCTCCTTGACTTTGACCGTACCACGCAGTAGACCAGTCTGGAAAAAAATGAGAGATCTAAAAACTGGGTGGACCAGGAAATAACGTACGCGACGAGCAGCAACAAGACCGACTTTCTGTCCGGGTACAGCGGAACGAGCCACTGTCGAGGCATGGCCGATGTGTTGATGGTTACCACCACCATGAGGATGGTCAACGGGATTCATTGCAACGCCACGAGTACGAGGCCAGCTAGAATGAAATCAATCATCTGGAGAGAAACAGCGGAATTGGAACAGGCATACTTGTAGCGCTTAGCCTTGAACTTATGATACGCGCGACCAGCTTTCAACAAAGGTTTATCAATTCTTCCGCCACCAGCAACAATACCAACGGTAGCACGAGCAGAGCCCGAGATGGTCTTCTTGGCACCGCTAGGAAGTCTGATTCTTGTTTTGTTATCATCAGGAGAATGTCCAATGATAGTAGCATAATTTCCAGATGTGCGAGCAAGGGCACCACGGTCACCAACCTTCTCCTCGACATTGCATATAATGGTACCCTCAGGGCACTGTGAGACAGGGAGGACATTGCCAACGTTAAGAGTGGCTTTCTTGCCACAGTAAACAAAGGCACCGGTATGGAGGCCCTCAGTAGCAATGAAAGTCTCCTTGCGAAGCTTATACCGGTAGGGATCACGAAAAACTACACGGGCGAGAGGAGCACCACTATTGTTTATCAGTTGATTACCAGAGAATAGGTATTGATAGGACTCACCGACCAGCATCATGAATAATCTCCTTCACGATACCCCGAATGTAACCATTGCGCTCAGCAAAATCGAGAGCGCGGAACTGAGCAGGTTCCTTGTTGTGATGAGTGTGTGCTTTAAACTATAACAGACAAGTATCAGTCCAGAATTACTATGACAGAACAGGATACGCACAATAGTATGAGAGCGCCTTTGCGACCTGATAACTCTACCCATCGCAAGTTCTATGTAAATTCGGTATCAGTGGTCTCTTTCGCGGCGGATTTGCTGAGAGAAGTGTTTAAAATGATTGCTAATGCCATCCAACCATAGGATCATGCATCCAACCCAAAATACACCGATTTCGACACCGACTTCGCATACTGAACATTGAGACGGCACGGAGAATCTCCTAATGGCATTACGAGCAGTTAAATGGCATACTCACATCTGGAGTGTCTTGAGGAATGGTCTAGGCGATCTTGATTCGTTGGCCTGGAGGTGGCTTGGAGCCAAATACGAACAACTATTGCTGACGTAACATGTCTCGGTTGTGATTTACAACTACAAGTAAATAAAATATGCTCACACTAATTTTAAAAACCTTTAAGCCGTTGCCATCACCTTGCAAAGTCTACATTAGATTGAAACTAACTGTCTTCCTCAACGTCTCGGATGTGACTTGTGTTCAATCGCTCCCAAAACTTTGCGGGGGCTCGCGAAGGCCAAAATTGTCACAATGACAAATTGATGTGACACTTCCCTTATTACGTACAAGTTGACTACTCGTTTCGTACTCAAGCAAGCAGTGAACCCTTTCCACTAATCCTGATGTATACGCTTGATACCACTTTATATTATTGCTGGCTACCAACGATGCACTGCGAGCCCACTCCCAGTTCAACAAAATTGAGGCATCTCAGCCCCGCAAACTCCAGAGCGACTCCTCTCCGACCCAAGAATTGCCCATTTCCCTCAGTGACGAACTGAATAGGCTCAACCACCTGATATATCGACTCCAAACCCGTCGTACTACTCTCATACAACAAGAGAATGCCCAACACTCAGCCATCTTCAGGCTTCCCTCAGAGATTCTCGCAGAAATTTTCGTATACACAGTGGATAAATCAAGCGGGTGTTCATTTAATACCACTGTCAGGCGTAGACATATATTTACACCTATCAGACTCTGTGCTGTGTGCTCCCATTGGCGACACGTTGGATATGGGAGCTCAATTTTCCGCCCGTACAGATGCCGAGTACCTATTACTATAACATGAAAGCCATAACGCTCGATCTCTTCATTGATTGTTGCTATGGTCATTTCGCCCTTGATGACAGAAGGGACCATCTTACGCACGAGATTGCATTTAATACAATTTTCATAGAGAATCCGGACAAATTACGAGTGTTAGGACTGAGGATGTGGCCAGAGGAATGGCTGCCACGCTTAGAACAAATTCAGGAAGCAATAATGCTCTCCCAGCTAGAAGAAGTATAGATTAAGTGTCCTGGTTGCATTTGAGGATAAATTCTCCCTCATGAATGCGCCTCGTCTACGAAAAGTTTAACTTACAGGTTTTTCAGAAAATGCCACGACCATTCTCCGTGGACTCGAATCACACACACCTCACATTATCTGTCTTCTCCTTCGACCTCCCTTAAACTTTTCACTCAATGGATTAATCTCGAATACTTTCGATGCAATGAACTTACATCGTCTGGATTGGGGACCACCATAGTGAGTGAGAGACCACATCAGTTTTCCATATTTCAGGACCTTTTGCTATCTCGACTATGAGTTATCATCCTCATGAAGAAAAGCCATGAGTAGATACTCTCAATTCCCCACCCTGGAATCTGTCGCCTGGTGGTCAGATTGGAATGCAGGTGTTGAGCGCCAACTGATTCTCCAATACCCTGAATCAATTTAAGTTCAATTCTAGAGAAGAGACCAGCTCAGAATAAAGCCCATGTTGTTAGCTCTCTGTTGTCGAAACGAGTCATTTTGGTGTCCTCGTGAGTTTGTGGGTGTGCCACATAGTTACTGAGGTGATCGAGAATGCTCGTAGTGTACGAATACATGAAAGGTATGAACACTCACCGGGAGTTCGACTCTTGTGTTGAACCCCAGGTACGTTGTATATGTGTTAAAGCTTAGTATAGACTAACATGACTTTTGTGTTGAACTTCTGTATCACATATTGTTGAAGAGGCGCGACCAATGAATAAAGAAGTCGGTGAGTTTCAAACTTTTGATTTTTATTTCTCATTTATCATTCCCTTTCCTGTCACTTCTCTATTTTTGGAACATGCTCAAAAGCATGCTCGCGCTGCACCCGCCGGCAGGATATCATGCCATGCTGACAATTATGATGAAAATATATACAGTACATATTTTACTTTCATCCCATATATATAAAAGGACCTGTGATAGGTGGCTGCTCAGTTGTTCATGCTACCTTCATGAAACTGAGGTGAGCACTAGATTATAATTATATTTGTTTATATTCATAGATTACTGACTACCTAGTATAGTTTGTATATCCAATGGGTATGAATAACTACAGTTTTTCACGCTACCTTCGTGAGACTGAGTTTGTACGTCCAATACATATATTTATTATTACTGCGCTACTTCTTGTTATCGGCTCACTGAAGCAGCTTGAGATCTGCTGTTGGCCCTCAGTTAGACTTAGTGCTCTTGATCTCCTTACTCCTCAAAAGGAGTGGTATTTCCCACCTCCCTTCACAAACTCCACCTGATGGTTAGGTCAAACTCTTATTTTTCCCAATCTGACCCTTGGCTGCGGTTGTTCGTCGAGGGTATCAAGGAACTTGTAAGCGAAGGTATGAAGGTAGTGGCTGGTTACATGCTGAGGATATTGTCGAACGAATCGTTTCGCGAATATCCATTTTAGAGGATGTGGAAACAAGAACTTGAACTCAACCCAATAATCATTGAGGATATCTTGACATGGTGTTCAATCATAGAGTCACTGTGGGCGAAAAAAGCGTAATCTTAGCATGCCATTGTATGTTATGTATTTAGAATGCAAGGACATCCTTAGCTTTCGAAGAGTCACAAGTCAACGTTCGTTTCAATTTTGTTTTTGGATTACATTGCTCTGATTGTTGGATGAGGCATGACATCACAGGACAAACTTTCTATTTTTATTCTTGATCTATTTCTGTTTTTTTATTATCCGTGATTTCAACAGAGCAACTCAGTCAACACTTGGACCACAAATATAGGTTATGCCACTGTATAGTTTATATATTTTACTATTTCTTTTTATAAAAGGACTTCAGATTAGAATACCAAACCTCAGTCGTTCACACATCTTCGTGTCCAAACTGATATTATCAAGGGCCTGGCCTGGATTCAGGATGGATGTTTACAGGAAACAATACCCAAATATATCGATTTGAAGAGGGCTAATAAATGCTAAGTTTCAAAAATCACGATCGGATGCTTGCACCAGGTCTGATATGGGCCACCCAACATGAACCAACCATATCTCTGTAAAGTTTTACACTCGGGGGAGGACCCGAAAAAGAGTCATCTACCGCATCACCCATTCAGTCGCAGTGAGTGTACGGTACCATGTTCATTTATTCTTTCTTCCTATTGCCGCTATAGTAGCACACCTCTGCTTTACCAAGTAAACTTCGCCTACATTTCCTCCCTTTGGCTACTTTCCATTTGTTGTTACATTTCTGACATCGGACCTTGCAGACTAGGTCCTCTGCGTCTTAGCACTAGATCGCATGTTACGAAATAGAAAATCTAAATCCAAAGGCGAAAACCAGATCGAAAACCAGATCACTTGACCACAGGAAGTTTCCCTGTGCAGACCCTGTGTAATGCCCAAGCGCTTTCACTTCAAGTATAAAAGAGAAGTAAATGTCTAAAGGCTTGCATATGGAACCTCAGCTTATGTTGGAAAAAACCTACTGCTCTCCACTAAAAAGGCTTGCAAAGCTTGCCACATATAGATGGAAAATTGCTGGGAAGATACCTTCTATATCTTCGGTCGAGTTGTAACGGTAACTACACTCAAGACCCACAAAACATATTTTCCAACGGAGCAAGAGCATTCCAGGTGTCAGCTCCCAAATCCTCACTGCTCGGAAGCAGCGTTGACAACCCTTCATCCGTTAACTCGACTCGACACAAATCAAATAAGACAACGCGCAGAGTTTATATAAACAAATTCTCCTGAGGACATTGGAGAGCCAACTAGACAAACTTGACATAAGAAGCCGGGAAAAGTCCTTGCTTGCCACCCATCTCTCCCGTCCACCTGAAAATGAGCTCGTCAGCTGCTGAATTTGTGAATCAAGTAATGGATATACCAATCATCAGAGGTCCGCTCAATCACTAGTACCATTTGACCTTCTTTCAACTCAAGGTCACCAGATTCCTAAGCCAAAGTCCGAATGGAACATCCAGTACGATAGATGGCAGTGAATCAGACACTAACCGATGACTCAAAATCATACAGTGCTTCCGCCCACACTCCCTGTTCTTCCTGTCCGGGTTCTGGCTCAGACTGCCGTGATGGAGCTGCAGATGATACAGCAGCAGTTGGAAGTGGAGTTCCCAAGTTATTCTTTCCTGGTAACGCAGATGGGATGTTATCCACAGCACTAAGCGAATGCGCCGATTTTGGCGGACTGGACTTTCTGATAGAAGAATAGAAGTTCTTTCCAGACGACATATCGACGTCACCGAATTTCTGTAATACGAATGAAAGGGAGAACAAACAACATCAGCGACCGTTGTGAGGATCTTGGTAGTTGTGAGATCAAGAGTCTCAGACCTTGATGTTAGTTAAATTGGACACATTTCCTCGATCGGCAGCATTAGAGGAGCCAGTACTCCCTCCTGTGTTATGGCGTTTTCCGGCACCTTGGAGCGCTGCTATTCGATCTTGCAACGAGCCACCAGATTGAGTATCATGAGCTTCTGTCTCACAACTCTGCTGCCCAACTGACTAGCACGCAAAGCCCATTCCAAAAGTTGCCAATCGCCATGAAAAAAGAATCAAATCGGACACCAGTATGATGAAACTGGGAATATACCGAAGTCGATACATGCGCAAAACTAGTCCTGTCTGCACTTTGAACAGTGTTTGGCATACTCCTGAGCATGCTTGACACAAACTTAACTGCAGGGTCTCCGGTACGACCAACAGCTGTAGTCTCAGCGTGAGCCTGGGTACTCATCATATCTTTACGAAATGGGTTCGTATTTGCTTCTGCTGTAGCTGCGACATTGAAGATCTCTGGCCGCGATTGAAAATACCTAAATCGACGGAGGGAACAAATGTTATGTCATCATGAAGCACTGATGGAGATGAAATGGAACAGGCTACTCGTCGAGGAGAGTGAAGAATGCATTCTTCTCGTGTGCTCCGAGACTTGTGAAAACCATAATATGAAGATCTTAGCGAGACGTGTAATTTCCAGTGTTAGATCGTGTTGACTGATGTCACCACGAATCACTTGATTGCTCTCAGCCCGCACTACATATACTCGCACCTCAGGTCTCAACAAGTGCTCGCGGACGCTAGATTGATATTGATCTGGATTGATGTGCTAATCGAGGGATCAGGTGAGAGCAGAATGGTCAAATAAAGGAGTACGAAATGTTACTTTGGTTATAAAGAATACCATAAAGAACCGTAGGTTTACTGAATGGGGCTCGTCCTCAGGTCCTTCCAGTTCTCCAAGGGTGCATCGTCAACTTCTGGCTTGGATCTAGTCGAACGAACGGCTGTGTCAACGTGATGGACTTGGGCTCTTGGTATCATCCCACCACTGTTCACAAATTTCCTATCATATACCAAAATGTGAAAAGTGAGGATCGTCAACATCTGGTTTGAGTCTCTGACAAAGTAGTCAGCGAACTCCCAATGTCAAGGCCATAGAGAGACTGCTGGTTCCCATTGAGTAGGATCTTATCCTGTTTAGCGCGGAATCAGTGCCTTCCACTAAGGGTGTATTTACGCAAAAAATTGATACATTAATTTCAATATATTTACCTGCGACAACGCGCTGTGTAGTCTTATATAGAGGTTACACGGAGCCCTTTCCAATGCGCACTACAGTGGCACATGTAAGTGTAAGTCTTGCTCATACTGCCAGGGCTGGTTTGAAACTATGACGGTTTTTTCAATCCATGCATTTTTACATATCAAGCAAAGAAAGAAACTGCATCACAAAAAACAGAGAAAAACAGAGCTATGGCCGATAACGTAGAAACAGACGACCAAAAGACAAGAAACAGAAACCAAATCCCACCGTACATTCAATGATCTCATTTATGCGAAAAGTAAACAAGAAAGCACAATACAGGAGAGAAGAGAAAGAGAATAGGGCCAAACCTCTGACGAGATAGACGAGAAAATATGGAGTTAATCAGGATGATCGTCGGAACACCAAGAACAGACAAGAAATGTCCCTCCAAACGTATCTTAAAATAAGATCATAAAAGATACGGACGACTAGATGCAAAAATTTTCATGAGTATGCGAAGGATGAGGCTGCTCGAAAACCGAGAACGTACAAGGGAGTGAGTCCGGAAGGAAGAAGACGAGGAATAAAGGGAGAAAAATGCAACCGCTAACCCAACTATTGATGGGAAAAGCAAACCCAAAAGCAGAGACAGAAAGAAGAATAAAGATGGCTTTTTGTTAAAACGACGATCTTTACCAATTTGTCGAACCCAAGAAATCGTATTCGCTACTCCCGAGCCCTTGATCACTCATTCCACCCATTCCACTCATACCTATTCCTCCTCCACCCATACCGCCGCCCATTCCACCGCCCATTCCACTCACTCCACCGCCCACTGCGCCGCCCATTCCGCCACCCACACTACCCATGCCACTTCCTATACCACCCATACCGATATTACCCATACCCATACCACTACCCATGCCACTCATACCTTGTGCCGCAGGGTTTGGTGTAGCCGACATTTGTCGAGCCGCATCAACCATTGAGAATCCAGCACCCGCACCAGGTCCACCACCAAACCCACCACCACCAGACCCGCCAGGGCCAGCACCACCTGCACCTCCCCAACTCATACCCTGACCATTAAACACCGGACTTTGTTGACCACCACCGCTATTCCCGCTTCCACCACCCTGTTGCTGATTCTGATGCACAAGTCTCGTAGCCTGATTCTGTTGTTGTTGCAACATCAGTCTCTGATACTCTTCCGTACCCGAAATTGCTCCTACTCCGCCTCCCAATCCACCCATTCCCACCGGTCCTGAGCTTAATGATCTCGAAGGTACTCTGGGTGTCACCGGTGATGTTGCACCTCCATCAGAAGGTGATCTTGTGCTCCGTGCAATACCAGGTATCGTGCCAGCATTCGATCGTAACGTTGAAGGTGGTACGAACATATCTCTTCCCATCCCCCCTGTACCTCCCATTCCCATTCCTCCCATTCCTCCCATGCCACCAGGACCACCAGGACCACCGCCAACAGGTGACCCATGCGAGGGCGAAACCATATTCCCAGCTTGTTGTTGCCTCAACAAACGTTCTTGTTGCATCGCCATCTGCTGTGATGTCAGACCACCCAACCCTCCATGCCCAGGTTCCGGTCCGCTCAGCCCTCCAGGTCCTCCTCCAGTTCCGGTCATAGCACGTTGCTGCTGCTGCAACAACATCAACTGTCTCTGCTGGCTCATATCCATGCCCATGCCAGCCCTCGCAGCTACTATCATTCTTGGATCCATACCTCCTACTCCACTCATTCCACCTGCACCTGCACCACCCATCCCGATATTTCCTCCTCCCATACTCTGGCCCATCATCCCTCCACCTGCTTGTTGCACAACTGGGGATCCAGGCGCACAGAATCCTCCTGCACTTACTGCACCACCCATAGCACCACCCATAGTGCCAGGGCCATTGCCACCACCAGCTACACGCGCCTGAAGAGTCGCCTGCATCTGATTTTGTTGCACCTGCTGTCGTTGCTGCTGCTCCTGTCTCGCGTGTAACGTCTGTTGGGCGACGATCATTTTCTGTACTTGCATCTGTGGTGGCATTTGCTGGAATCCTGGTACATTTCTGACCATATACTGTACGAATGGGTGGCTCGGCTGTTGCAGCATCTGGAACATCGTAGCCATGACTTGAGACATTGGTCCTCCATTAGGGCCTCCCGTACCTCCAGGTCCACCTAAACCAGGACCGCTACCCATGGCTCCAGGATTTCCGGGATTAGTGTTTGGCGGAGACATTTGTCGGGCGGCAGCAACTTGCATCTGCGCTCTCGCTTGCAGTTGAGCTTGTCTCGTGCGAAGATGTTGTTCGGGCGCCATCCCACCACCGCCCATACTCCCGTGCATACCCATTCCCTCTCCACCTGGATTGGGCATCTGTGGTCCCATTCCAGGGCCAGAATTAGGATTTCCAAGAGCAGATGTAGGTGTGGATGAATTTGATGGCCCACCATGTCCTACATCAGCACCTACATTAACACCTGCACCACTGTTGTTGGTATTCCCGTTGGAGTTACCTGTTGCACCACCAGACTTGGAGTTAGGCGTTGACGAACCACTCGTTGTACCATTTACTGGCGTACCACCAGATACTGCCCCAGTTGTTGAGTTGATCCCGTTCACAGTGGCCGTAGGCGGTACAGGCGGTGCCATTAAGCCTTTGCCTTCGCCGGTATCGCGCCTCTTGCTTATCGTCATCTGCATGTGATCTTCAGCTCTGTCTCGTTTGAGTGCATTATGTCGTTGTTGTTGCTGCTGCCGCATTGCTTTCACTCGAACAATTTCTTGGGTAAAAAGATTGGGAAGTTCGGCATATAACTGGCGTATACGATCTGTGGAAGCAAATTCGAGCATCGGTGGTGGATCCATGTTAGGTAACGCCTAAAGCGATGGGGGAGCATGAACACTGGTTTGGACTAATCCATCTAGGAATTGACATACGGTGGGATGACCGTCTGCAGCGGCCGCTAGCCATGAAAGATTTGTTTTGAGACAAGTGGCGTATCTAAAAGAATGAGCACAGTGATCTCTCAATTGCAAAGGGAAAAACAAACTGGACGAATCGAGGGTCATTGTTCGAGATGCCGTGTGATTGGAACTGAGAAAAAACGCTAGAATAAACGATATTGAAATTTGCCCCGAAGTGAGAGAAAACTGCAACTCACTTTAGAAGCTCAGCATTCAAGTCTAGGACTTTGACGACTTTGGGATCGCGAGTGATGTTGTTGGAGTGAGCGATAGGACCGAAGGCAGAAGTATCGGATAGTTGCCGTAGTTGTTGTGGATGTTGCATAGAGGCGTTATTAAATGGTATGGCAGTGCCCACTGTTCTAGATGGTGATTTTGTAGTCTGGCGACCTTTTACTTGTTTCTTTTGGGGGTGTTGGAGAGCGTGTAGTTGCTGCTTCTGGGGAGGCAGCGACTTGACAGACCTGGCGGCAACAAGGTTCCCCCCAACTTTCTTTTCTCCCTCCTTCTTCTCGTCACTCTCTCCTTCTCCCTCACCATCGAGCTCGTCAGCTGGTGGTGTCAGAGGACTCAAGGGCGAGCTCTGTCTCGACATCTCAACTTTTGTCATTCCAGCTGCTTCTTCCTCCTCATCTTCCTCTTCCTCCTCCTCCTTTTCCCTGGATACTTGTTCTAGTCGAGCTCCAAGACCCTTATGTTCGACATCATCTCCTGCAGGTCCACTCTCTCCCTGTCCTGACGGTGAGTTCGTTTCCGGAACAGGCGACAACGACGAACTCCGATCGACCTCGCCCATATCTGGCGACGCCAAAAACGTGTTGTCTGTTGTAGATAAATACGGGGGTAGGCCCGAGTCCCCAGCCGAACTACTCGATAAGCTAATATTTGAAAGCGCTCTTGCGTGAGTCGTCTGTATCGATGAAGTAACCGCCGAGGTCACGCCTAGCGGATCCATTCCTACAGCGCCCACATCCGGCGGCAGATGTATCACATTCTCCAAATCATCATTCAAAAACTCCACAGGCCCAAACTCTTGTGTATGGACCAGCGTCGAGTCATCAGGACCCATGACTGACGCACATGACGACGTTGGATCAAATGGATCATCACCACCAACATCCCAAGTAAAGGATTCAAGGGCAGCGGCAGAAGCGGAGGACTTGAGTGGCGAAGTGGAAGGATGATTGAGATCAACGTGGATCATCTTACTCTCTCCAATTAAATATGTGACAGAAAACAGCAGCTCTCGTGGGCGTTGAGCAGTTCCGTTGGGCGGATTGTTGTGCTTTCAGTGTGCTTGTCGAAGTGTAACGTACTGAGCGTTGTATG
>Ga0157368_1000543_pt1 | contig 17531 bp, 23 predicted proteins | sample AttbisABBM3_FD_113146 | JGI IMG/M metagenome (GOLD analysis project Ga0157368, IMG submission 113146) | Fungus gardens microbial communities from leaf cutter ant in Botucatu, State of São Paulo, Brazil - Atta bisphaerica ABBM3 | ecosystem: Host-associated > Fungi > Mycelium > Unclassified ...
AGTTAGAGTAGTGGAAGAGATAAAAAAGACAGAAGTAAAAATATTGAGAGGAGACAAATGGCAGATAAGAGAAGATTGGTATTGAAGGAAGAAAAGATCTATATAACATTAAGAATGAGAGCAGATATTAGGAGAAAAGAAAAAGTATAGAAGAAAACAGAGTTTGCAGAAAGAATAAAGAAAGTATAGGAGGAAGCTAAGACAGTATTAAATAAAGCACAGGAGATAATGAAGTAACAAGCAAATAAGAAAAGGAAGAAAGCTGAAAAATGAAAGAAAAGAGACAAAGTAATGCTGAGTACAAAAAATCTGATGTTCAAAGAATAACCAACCAAGAAGTTAAGAGAGAGATATATAGGGCCTTACATGATAGAAGAAATTGTATCAGCCAATGCAATCAAGTTGAAACTGTCAGAATCAATGAGAATTCATCTGGTGGTAAATGTTAGTAGAATAGCAAGATATAGAGAACTGGTGGAGAAACAAAAAGTAAAAGAGATGAAACCAATAGAAGTAGAGAAAATATTAAATAAAAGAAAAATAAAAGAAGTAGTAAAGTACTTGGTGTAATAGAAGGGGTTCACAGCAAAATATGATATATAGGAGACTAAGTGCAGAAGTTAAGAGGCAAGAGAAACTAGATATGGCAGAGTAATAAGATTTCAGAAGAGAAGAGTTACCAGGGAAGTATATAGCATAGATGTTATATAGATGAGATGATAGGCAGTTTAAGGAGGAGTATTTAAGAAAGTTGGAAAGGAACTGGTAAAAATAGAAGTCAGTTTCTCCAGAGAAGAAACCTTGAAAGAGAAATAATGTCAGAGTTAAAGACAGTAGATTTTGCTTTTCTTTCTTTTTTCTCATTTTTATTTTTATTTCTCTTATTTTGGACTAAGGATTGAGATTATAACATGATATTACATGTGACTGTCACAAGCTGTTCACACAATCATATGACACAAGAAAAGATTATAAAAGGTTCTAAAACAGATGATATCATACAACATAGTACTAGTATGTTGGCCTTATAGAAAGCACATGGTCTGTAGGGTAGGTTAGTTGTAGAGTGTGCACAGACCACAGTCTGCAGTATATAAGGTAGATTGGTTTGTAACTGGAATTCCATTGAGTTCTCTTGTGTTAATCCTAATACAAGGTTTTTTTTCTAACACTTTGAGTCTTAAATTGTAACAAAAAGGAGAACTCAAGGGTTTCAGAGTATAGCCCTGAGCAGAGGTTTCAGTAGTAAAACACTAACAGGGGTCAAATAGGATAACTCTATTGTGAAAGACTGAGTTGAAAAGGAGAACTCCACTGTAGAAGACTGAATTGGATAGGAGTAAACTCTGTCATAGAAGACTGAGTACTCATGGGGTTTGGATAGAGTATAACACCACCACAGGAGACATGTCATGAAATAATACCACTGTGGAAAACAGACTATTAGCACTGCTGCAGAAGATGGGCTTTTATCAGGGTTGGACTTATTATATAACACTACACCAGATAAGTTTGGAAGGCACAGATCATAAAGAGCATGTTATCAATGAGAGAGCATAGATGTGACCAGATCAGTATATGACAATCACAGAGTTTAATAGTCTTTGAGAGAGAACACTAAGGGCATAAAAGAGCTGGTCTCCTTACATATATGCACAACCTACATACTGCTTACACTGTTATTCTTTTATGAGAATAGATTATTAATTATATTGCTCATACCAGCTCTCCACTAGTAGTTTTACTATATTAGTTTTACTATATTAGTAAGTGGTTGTTTGCACTGCGCTATGCTCACTATACTTTGTTTCTTCTAACATCCCAAACCTAATAAATTTGCATTCCCTTCCACCTCCTTCCACCACCTTCTATGTCTAGTTATGTTTTCTCTAGCTCAGCAGATTAATCCTGAGTTCTGACCACAATAACCACCACCTATCTTTAGTCATCAACACAATAACTAAGAAAACTGCAGGTAGAGAACATGTTCGAAAGTTATATGTGCAGAAAAGCATAAGTCCATTTATTACAAAGAAGTAACAGGCACCGGCCAAATGAGAATCCGAGCATCATTTTTGGATATGTCTGAATCACAGTGAACATAACAGAAACTAGGCAAGTCCAAAATTTCCCACATAAAACCTCTCGCCTTCCTGTGCTACTGAGAAAGAAAACCTGAGATATGCCAAGGAGGACTAGATAAAAACTAATCCAACCTCTTTTGCTTTCTGTGGAACATGGAGGTATCTCCTTTTGATCTCTTCCAAGTCAATTGGTAACTTCATATTACCGTCATCCTGAACGGGATCGGACGTCGGTGGCGATGAAAGTCGAATCTTGAGCTCTTCAGTCTCATCATCGGGGTCAAAGGATATAGGCGAAGAGGGAGGAGATGACAGTGGTTGGAAGATGTCAATAACATTCTCTTCAGTTGCCCTCTGAGGATCGTTGACAGGAAGTGGAGTGGGAAGGAAGGTGATAACCCTGGTGGCAGAGCTAGTGTTTATGCCAGTTTTCTGCACAAGAGCATTACCACCAAGGCCCGGAATTCGAAATGGACCACTCGTCTTGTTTTTGGGACCATGCTGAATACTTATCGAAAGTACCAAAAAGATGTCAGAAGAAAGTGTCGAAATAGAAAGCAAGTAGAAACCTTGGCTTGAACCTTTTCTTTGGAGGTGGAAGAGTTGACCACGTCTCGTCTGCATTTCGCCCAAAGTCATAACATTGTGGTGCTTTAGATTGAGCTCCAGATGGTCCCTTAAGCAAGGATTGGGTAGATTGCAACGCATTTTGAGGAAGAGAAGCACCGGCAGATCCCTGAGCCCTCGATTGATGGTTATTCACCTTGTGACTCGGATGTTTAGGCGAAAAAACCTGTGTGGAAACCGCTGAACGGGAGCACAACATCTGAGGAACAGGAGAAACAGGCAATTCGGAGACATTTTCCTCTCGAGAAGTTAGTTTGACAATTGGCACGATCGGTTTTTCTCCCTGTATCAAAGACCCAAGTTGCAAAGGGGAATCAGGGTTACCTAAAGCACTCGGCTTTCGAACCGATGGCTGGGATTTTATGGTCTCTTTCTGAGTGGCATAGATGGAGACAGGTAAAGAATAGACTGGCTTCGAGACAGAGCTGGGATATTCTTGGACTATTGGAGATGAGAGAACATGAGTAGAAGAGGTCGGCGACTGGTCAGAAAATTCGTATTTGGTCAATATATGCGCATGATCATCAATGATGCGCGCGGAAGACGTATAATTGTGAGCATCTGAACATGAGTGTTCCTGAGGCAGCGACATAGCTGCCGACGGGCTGATTGGCTGAAGCATTATGGGGACTGTAGCAGAATTTCCAGAATAAATTTCCGATCCCATCGAAGCAGGAGGTATAGAGCTGTGCTTAGGGTGTTGAACCGTCTTCTGGCGAGCCCTGAAGAAATCTTTGATAGTACTAGATTTTTTGGGGGTCGGAGGAGGATTTAAAGACACAGGCGGCACGCGAGAAGTGGAAGCAGCAGATGAGCGAGCTATTGCGTTCAGTTTCGCAATAGAAAACGGATTTGGCTTGTACACTGCCGTATCTTTGCGCGAGGAGATATCGAGCTCGAGCCAGAACCGAGACTCAGCAGATTGCTCGTGAGCACTACAGTCAGAGTCATTGTCTTCAGAAGTATCTGCGCGGTAGCTGAACACCCATGGATCTTTATCCAGGCTGTCCATGACAGTCAGAAAGCACTCGTTGGGATCATTCAAGCGCCTCGGCAAACTCCGCATAAAATCAAGACATGCCATATAATATACCGTGAAGGGATGTTGCCATAACGGGATCAGGCAGAATTTAGAAGTGCTCTGTCAGCAACCGTGTGTCCCTCTGAGAATCGACATCCGATTTGGTCTTTGACAACCATTCCAGAATGCGTACGATGATATTAATAGTATAAATGGCTACTCCATCAACTGGAGTTATCCCACTTCTATCCACTATGCCTCAACCTAGTGATCAAGCTAGCATCGATACTTCCAAGCTTCCAAATGTCATGAACATGACTGCGTCAACTATCACAGAAAATGTTCAACGCATCAATGACTCATGTAAGAATTTATATCTGGGCCTTTGCTCTTCTGATATATTGACCTTAGGTCCTGATGAGAGGATAAGGTTTATCTTCAAGTCTTTGGTAAGTTTTGGTTGACGTTGCAGAGAAACGAGGCGGGCTCACGATTCCACTAGGTCCAACATCTCCATAATTTTGTAAGGGAGACGAACCTCACGACGCAGGAGTGGATGTGAGGCTACAGCTTTTACCTCAGTTGCTCATCGGACTGATTCCTAGCACCAGGACCGCCATCAACTTTTTAACTGCCACCGGCCAGAAATGCACTGATCTACGTCAAGGTGAAGTGGGACCTGGACACATTCCAAGATATGGATATGTCATGTTTAGCTAATCCCATGTGCAGAGTTCATTCTGCTATCCGACACTCTAGGTGTATCCACTCTGGTCAATATTATCAACCATGTCAAGCCTCCTGGAGCGACCGAAGCTACCGTACTTGGGCCCTTTTTTACCGAGGACGCTCATGACAGTAATATCATTCGTAATTTTGCTTATTCGCTGACATCCAACATTTTTTATTAGTTGAATCTGGCGGGAGTATTGCATCTGAAGGCAAGGGGAATTATATGTACGTTTATGGGAAAGTGGCCGACACAAAGGGGAATCCTGTTCCTGGTGCCATCATTGAAACATGGGAAACAGACGGGCATGGTTTATATGACAATCAGGTTAGTGTTCACAAGACGCGTCCATCACACAACTCATCATCGGGTCAAGTACCCAAATCGCGAGGGTCCAGAATGTCGAGGCCGCATCACGAGTCGATCAGACGGAACCTACTCTTATCGAGCCGTAGTGTGCGCCACAAATTTCGCTCATTATTGTGACCCACTCCTCTGATCCTGGGCTAGGCCGGTTGCATATCCGATTCCTGACGACGGTCCTGTGGGGCTCATGCTAAATAAATTGAATCGGCATATTTTTAGACCTGCTCACATTCATATGATCATCAAGGTGCGATTCATTTACATAATTACTTTCATGGATTAAAGGCCACGCTGTCAGGCTACAGGCTATGAAGAATTGACCACTGCACTTTATCTGAAGAATGACAAGTTCCTTGGCAGTGATGCCGTTTTCGGCGTTAAATCCTCATTGGCTGTGGTAAGTTCATACGTCTTGCCTTTAGCATACTCGACCTGACAAATAATCAGGATTTAGAATATGTTGATGATGTCGAGGTGTCAAAGGCGCGTGGATTCCCTCAAGCGAAACCTCACTATACCCTCCATTACGATTTCATACTGGCTACTCCTGAGGAGGGAGCAGAAGCGAGAGAGAAACCAAAGGCGACGTGAGTCAGGTATAAATAGGTGAAAGAACTTGAACAGGGATTGCATCTTCGATGTTTCTACCTCGCGGATATAGTAGAACATGGTTTTGATCCAATAGAGGGAGCAAAAGAAGAATTCGATGAATGTAATATCCCATGATGCTACTCACACAAGAGGTATGACGCCTTCGTTTGGAACTGGCGGCAAAGACAGGAACAATTTCACTTGAAATAACTTCATGCAGTCACACCCCCAAGGCTGTCCCATCACTCGAAGACGAGTGTCATGGTGAACACATGGCGTTGTCCCTTGCCTCATTGCCTGTCTCATACTCCAAGCGCAGAGTTTTGAATCTGGATCTACTGTTATGAAGCACAGCTGAAGAACCTCTATGTTCAACACTCATCATGATAATTATCGACAGTAAACAGACAGAAATGCTCGAAGTCCAGCACTTGACGGAGGAACAAGCCCATGTTGTACGGAAATCTTTGCATTCATACGCAAACTGACATCTTCTTTCAGCAAGAGTCCCCTCCGACATATGCATCTATACAATGTGCCTCGTCCTCTTCCCAGACACTGACAGCGTCGAGCGCCAATCCTACAACCTACATCTCCGTATTTCGGGTGCACGACTCCCTTCGGGAAAACATTAAAATTGACCCAACACTATATGTTCCCGATTTTTTGTTGCCGTCACTTCCACCTGACGAGACACCGCTCACCCGTAAACATCTGAGGCTTGAGTCAACCCATGGATCTATTTCTGCTAATATCAAGATCGCAAACAGCTTGGGCCCTGACTATCGTAGAGTTTTGATGCTCATGCGCTCTATTCATGGGGGAATTACAGCACGAATAGTATGTTTTTCCAACATATCGGCTCATGTGCAGAAGTTGTGCAGAAGTTGACCCATTCTGAAACTTACAGAAAGGGAATGAACCTCGGCATCCGTTTCAGCTGATTGTCCATTCAACCAACGGAAACATCTCTCTACGACTTCCTCGATCATTCCAGGGCCCTATCACGATATCTCTCCACCATGGATCCGTGAAATTCTCTGATGGGATTGAGAAGGACTTGACAACTTTTAACGAAGTGAACTGCGTACGACATTGTTTTTTAGGTAATTTCTTGCACTGGGTGGACTTCGCGAAAGATTGGACAGGGGATGAAGTCATTGTCGAGTCAAAGCATGGTGGCGTAAAGGTACACTATGAGGATGATGTACCTGGACCAGGACAGAACTGGGTCTATTGAATCGAGTCTTTGGATTTTGACTCTGATTGAACACCAATTAATTCGGCTGCCGACTGAAACACAGGTTCTTACTGTAGTTCTATTGTCCATACTCGACTGAAATAACCAGTTCCTAGTACCAGTACCTCTGATGCCCAAAGGAAAGAGCGTCACGTGGGTGACTGATATGATTAGATAAGATGCGATTATCTGATCCATCTATCACGGCAAGTCCCGTTTCCTCTTAAATCAAACCAACTGCATCGATATCACCTATTCCTCTTCCACGAACTCTATCATGGAACCTAACGTATACGTGCGCGCCTTTTAGTTGATATTGATGGTCCTCTATTCAATTGATGAAAGTTTGATATTACCTTTGATAATCAACCTGCTGGACGCATCATTTTCAAGCTATACGATGACGTCGTCCCCAAAACAGCGAAGAATTTCCGGGAGCTCGCGACTGGCGTACATGGCTTTGGCTATAAGGGATCCTCTTTCCACCGTGTGATCCCCAAATTCATGCTTCAGGGTGGTGATTTCACCAGGGGCAATGGCACTGGTGGCAAGTCTATTTATGGCGAGCGCTTTGAAGGTTCCACTTCACAAACTTCTTTTTGGATCCATGTTGAAATGGAGAACAGATGAGAACTTTGAGCTCAAGCACGAAAAGCCTGGGCTCCTCTCCATGGCTAATGCAGGAAAGAATACCAATGGATCTCAATTCTTTATCACAACCGTTGTAACTTCCTGGCTCGATGGAAAACACGTTGTCTTTGGTATTGCCTCATCGCATCCCTTTGTTTTTTATTGTTGATGGTCTTTTAGGCGAGGTTATCGAGGGTATGGACTTGATTAAGAAGATTGAAAGTTTGGGATCGGACTCTGGCAAAGTCAACAAGAAGGTTACTATCGCCAGCTCTGGTGTTGTCTGAGACTTCCGGAAATGTATTGTTATTTGGGTATGGTAGCAGCTGTAAATTTTATGATAGTTTTGCACGTACCAAAATTTTAGATATCTTGAAGATATCTTGAAGAACTGTACGGCTGTTATTCTCAGGCCATGGATATGCAGGAGACTTCCACCTCGTTCACCCCAACCGAGGACTTCTCTTGTTTCTTTAGTGAGTCTTGCCAACCGCATGTGCACATGTGCACATCGTCCGCAGATCCACTACTTCACTACTATCAAACATATCTTACCTCCATGGACTAAAACCTTCAGATTCTGGCTAAATCTTCCATGGAAGACACCTTTTACTTGTACCATTCCATTCCACTGGTTACGTCTTGTCATTCATACCTTCCTTTCTCGATAACAACCACTGAGAAATATCTTTACTTTACTGTGCGCCGCCAGAAGATCTTACGTCACACGTGGTTCACTTTTTGTGGTCGGCATTTATATCCCGCAACAAGCAGATTACAGTGCTAAGACGCGGAGGATCTACACTATGAGAACCGAAGTGAATGAGTTATCCAGCAGAAGGAGAGTGGGGTTGAGTGGGGGTTGAGTGTGAAATTTTTGAGTGTGAAATTTCCTAGCGAAGGGGGCAAACGTGATTCACTTATCGATCGCGGTGCGATAGACCAATCAGGACAGCAGATTTGATCCTTCTTTTTTGTTACCTAGAGAATACTGTCCTATCGAATTCCCATCATGAGTAACGTCTTTGTATGTGGTATTGGTATTGCTGTCGATCGCCATTAAAGTACTGAATCTCTTGAACGCCCAGTTCGACATCGCCATCAACGACGAACCTGCTGGACGCATCGTCTTCAAGCTCTACGATGACGTCGTCCCCAAAACAGCGAAGAATTTCCGGGAGCTCGCGACTGGCGTACATGGCTTTGGCTATAAGGGATCCTCTTTCCACCGTGTGATCCCCAAATTCATGCTTCAGGGTGGCGATTTTACCAGAGGAAATGGCACTGGTGGCAAATCAATTTATGGCGAGAAATTCCAAGGTGTGATCGACCCCGAAAGTTTCACTTTTGAGATTTGAATGCCGCGGATAGATGAGAACTTCAAGATCAAGCACGACAAGCCTGGTCTCCTTTCCATGGCTAATGCAGGCAAGAATACGAACGGCTCTCAGTTCTTCATCACCACTGTTGTTACGAGTTGGCTCGACGGTGCCCACGTTGTTTTTGGTGAGTGATCGTCTCAAGAAGAAAACTATGCCAGCATTTCTTATGGGATATATCAGGTGAGGTTGTAGAGAATTTTGACCTCGTGAAAAAGATCGAGTCCTACGGCTCGGACAGTGGGAAGACCGCGAAAAAAGTCACCATCGTTAACAGCGGCACTGTCTGAAGTAGATAACTCTGATCTCAGATAGGAAAATGTACACATGTATCGAAGTAGACTTGCGAACTATAGTGGTATGCGTGTGCTATTTAAGTGCTGCTCGCGGCCACTTTTACACTTGGAGAAAGGACATATGTTTGTAGAACATACCATAATAAACTTTCAACAACGAAGTTTGGGAATACTGTATGTAACTAGAACCCTAATAAACCGTGTGATTACTTGGTTTTAAAATAATATAAGTAGTTTACTTGCCATGGGCTAGGTTGGCAAAGAATTGCCTTAATGATGCGGGTCTTGCGCCACTTGCAGGTTTGATGCCGCCTACAAGATGTCATTGTTGTCCCCATTAATTACACCACTAAATGCACGATTCAGCTCAGGTTTCCTAGCTTTCTGTCAAGCTTAACTCGTTGGAGTGTCACTGTTGATCATTGAACTTCAAAATTGTTTGAGCAACAGTGTCGATATCACACTCAAAATGTGGTACATTTTCTTATTAGCTGGGAGTATGGTCTTCCTGAGAGTGGAGGAGAATATTGTATATCAGCGGGAATTAGAGTATTCCTCTCGATTGAAACGACAATGAAATTCAGCTGGTCTGTTAAGTAAGCTAAGTTTTGTCGTGAGAGATCCAGTGCCTTTCTGATATCTACAGAGGAACACCTTGGTCCTTCACTGGCGGTGAACTTCCATCCCCCACCATAACGCGAACGCCAGTGCTAGTGATATCGTCAACAGTCAAATATATATAGGCTGAATGAGTTTCATTTTTGTGAGTGAGCCACAATTTTTCAGATGTTATATCCTGTTCGCACCTGGACCGGGAGGATAAACACGATTGTTGGGTGGGGCCTTGATCACCATTTTCTGTGTATTATCCAACTTGGGACCTAGTTGTGCAGTCATGAAAACTAGACGGTTACTTGAATGGAAAGCATGACTGGAGTAGCCCAAGTCGATCAGTGCAACTAAATGAAAATAATTGATTGTGCTCAAATCAACCGGAAATGGGCAGACCTTGGACAGAAGATGCACTTGTGTCAAGTCCTAGGGGAATAACAACATCCACGGTATATTCGTGATTGAAATCAAGTCGCTGAGGAACATTCAGGAGCTGGGGACGAGGAACTGTCATGTAAGGTGGATTCAGATATTCGATGCGGAATTCGCTGCAGAGAAGTAAATTTCAGGTTATGGAAATGACAATTCAATTATCCAAGAGCATACCTAGGCCAAATTGTATCATTAATGATACCACCATTAGGATTTGACCCACCAAGTAGAATATTACTGAAACGATGTTATCAGTTCAAGGCTGGTGCTAAATGAGAATAGTGCTGACCCTCTGGGTGTTAAGGTCACGCTGGAATGATATAGCCGAGGAATATCGGTTGCAGGCATCCCAGTATTGCTGATGCGTTTTCCAAGAGGTGCGTCGGGAGAATATAACGATGGTGTGAACCTGTATAGTTAGGCAAGTATGTCATATTGATGCCTGGGACGAGAGCGAAAAATTTTATTCACGCAGGATGATCAGCATTAGAGGTTGTATCAATACCCGGAGTGATCGGAACAGCACCGAAACCACCATAACCAGTTTGAGCACCATTGATGATGAGAACCTTGCCATTTGGCATCAATACCATCTCATTCATTATCCTGCCTTCTAACATCCTTTCAACTTGCCAGCCACGTTCGATCCCCTCTGGAGTGACAGTAAGTCTGCTGCACTGATCTGAAGTAGGATCCTGAGTGGAAAGTTGGTCTAGTGGGGCCAGATCACTCGCGTTGGATCCTCCACAGACGAGTATTTCCGAGACGTAGTCAGGAGGGTGGAGAGGCAAAAGAGTTGCCGTGCCATCATAAGGGTTAGAGGCACGTACACCATTTGGCAAATCTGGTAGCATAGTCTCCTGATCCTTCTCGATATCATAGATGATACTTTGATTATTAGCTAGTAGGAACATTTTACCATCCGACAGTGCGAAGATACTGAAACCGATGAGATTCTATCCTGCCAATGGAAACATAGATTCAAATTTCTCACCGAGGGAACATATTCACCGGTAAAGCACGCTCCAGTACTTGAAGAGGTCGGGGCTGTCCACCGTCCTTTTTCGGAAAAAACTCGAGATTGTTGACCGGATCGTCGTTGGCAAATATTACTTGCGTATGCGAACCTCCAACAATTATCTAATGATTTCATTTACTGAATCGGTAGTACCCTAGAAAAAACTCACCAAAGAACCGTCAAAAATCCTCGCGCTTGATGTGTACCAGCGAGTTTCAGCCATCGTAAGATGATCCAAGTCCTCAACGAGATGGCACGTAGCGCCAGTCGGGTCGTTGCAAGGCTCGAAGAGTCTCAGAGCCATCCTCCCATCGTCGGGACCGGTGATATTAGGGGCGTCTCCACCAATACTGACCTACCAGGCCGCCATGAGTCATTTATGTAGTGTTGAGGATAACAGGGGACATTACCATTGTACCGTTACTTAATAATGCACCTGAACCACAAAATGTGTCTGAAAGGACGTTCAAAGGAGAGGCTGTGTTGGTTTCCAAGTTCCATAACGCGCCCAATGCAGGATGACCATTGATCTGCAGTGGGTCATTCGTATAATTGTCAAAGAATATGGCCAGGGTATCTGAGACGATGATGGACTCAAGAGCAACAATTCCTGAAGTCCCATTCTGAACAAAGTGCCATCCTAACCCAGTTTGGTCGTCCCTTGTTTGAGCACTCGATAGGGACAACGCTCGAATAAGTAAAGGCAAAAGAGAAACCGAGAACAAAGCTGTTAATTTCTGCATCTTGGGGATCGTTCCCTCAATAATAAACTTTCTTTTATATGACTGTAGGGTCAGTACACTTTGACTGATCCTTCACAAAATATATTCATTAGTACATGTTCAGGTCATCCGATCGAGTCTTGTGAGCGAAGCCGTTGACGACAGCGAAGACATAGATCAGAGAAGTATATGTTTTCCCTGGCCGGACTGCGTGCCAAGTAATAAGAAGCAATACCGTGAGATGAAGAGGTTGTATGTACCTTAGGGAACTCTACATTGTGGGAGTAACCGAGAACCAAGAGAAGACGTGTTTTCAAAATGTGAACTTGGTCCAAGAATGAAGAAGAAAGGGTGTGGTCAAAAAGCAGGACCAAAGTCTTTGAGAGCCCATATTAAGAGAACTTCAGGAGCGAGATGAAGGTTTGGATCCACATTCCATATCCATTAAAAAACAAAGAGACGGGAACTAAAGCACAAACAGTTCCATGTCACGAGCGGTCACTGGTTATCTGATTTTTATCAGTCTTCTTCAGTTTCTCTGTCTGTCTGTTTCCTGGCCACTCCAGAAGGCAAAATATCGGGGTTACCTTCTCCAAAACCTTGTAGCGACTGCTACTTCCGCCTAATTAACTTCTGCCTAATTATCAAACAAGCCAATAACGCGGTTTCGATTATTTATGTCCTGCAAGTGGAAGACGTCTGTTCTTACGGAGGATCCAGGCTATCTGACACTGATTGATTGCCATCAATCTCTGTGTGTTGTTTGACTAAGGCAATAAACCTTTTTTGCACTTCTCGTGTCATCTAGATGTGTCAGATGCCCAACATCGTGGCTGATGCCTCTCTGGAACTCCTTCCGACCCTTTTATCGTTGTAAGCTTGCGACTAACCAGTGTTTGCGGATGAGATTTCAAGTCCCTTGCCACTCCGACAATACATAAATGTTTCTCGTCTTACTGGGTCGGAAATCATCTCTTTCTGGGACAACGCCTACCTATTTTACGGTCTTACGAATTTATTTTTGATAGAGAAGGGAAGTAGAAGGTATACATGTATACCGTGGTATTATTTATGCTATAAATAATAAACCGATTAATAAGTCAAGACGAAAACTTGGTTCGATGATTCAATACTTTGTCTGTCAAAATCCGGAAGGGACTATAGTCTTCGGCGAGGTTGATAGCGCCATTGGTGCGACGATAGAGAGGAAATATTTCTGAAGCCTGACTAAGTGTCCGCATACCCCCGTACATACGGAATACTAAGCGAGAAACCCCTCAGCTTTACTTTATTTTCCCGCTATCTCAGTCGAAACTGATGAATGAGCCTCCGACCATAGCGTTTCCCCAATTGTAAAAAAGCAAAAGTTTTTCTCCGTTTTGTCTCATCCCCTTCAATGGGGCAGCTCTGCATCAGCTATGACAAATGAACGTTCATTTGTCCAGAAGTGGGTTGCAGCACATTGGACTTTTTGACCGTGCACAAGCCTAAGCTTCACGGCTTTGCCTGTACTGGACCAGTGCTCAAAAGGAAGTTTGGTTTAGCAGTGCGCACTTGCTGCTCTACTGTTATTCCTGGACGCTTTTTAGCCCTAGGAGTCCTAGGATAGTCAATGAACACTGAAATTCATGCCCAAAGACTATTGAGACTAAAACACACCACACAAAGCGCGCACACACCGTGTAGGAGAATCGGAGCTGGCCAACAAAACAGGTGACAAAGAGGCCTTCACCTTCTTATCCTCCAATGATAGAGGGCCTGTAATATTAGAAGCACAGGTCCAACTAGACGCCGGCACATGATGTGTAAGGTATGACATAGCGGGAAGTTCCCTCGCGTCCTTCTCTCCCATGCAAGATTATGAGCAATCGAGTAGCCCTTGAGAAAAGATGGTCTCTCTGGCAATCAACTTCTCTCTGAGATTTTGAAAGAGACAAATACGTGGAGATGTTAGTGCCTCTATTTTTCCGTGAATTGCGGCCAGGAAGGCGGCCAGCCTGACAATTTTCTTGACAATATTTTGAAAGCATGAGGGATGACTGAGGACAGAGACTCCCGAACTGTGGCTCAAGGAAAAGTGAGATCAACGTGGTAGAGAGGACACGCATATGGAGATATCGTCAAGAGATACGATTACCTTCTATACGTACATTCATGCGGCGGGCAAAGAAATGTTATCTACGACGATACAATCTCTTCACCCCTGCCTTGATCGCTCCTTGACCAGTCCGGAATATTCCTCATGTGTTCAGTCGGTCACCCATGGGGTGCTGATGCAGAGTCCGCAGTTGAGAGTATAAATTAGTTCATAGAATCGAGATTTTATTTATGTGTAAGATACAGGTGAGGTCATGTACACTGAGCATTTCTTGATGTTGAGACATTTGCTGTAAAATGCCACAGGCCCCTATTGATATCCACTCAGGACTGAATGGTCGTAATTCTTTCACCGTAACCAGCTGGCTGGACCACTACTCGAGACGTGGTCGGATACTGTGCCCAGGTCGCCTTTTCGTTGTGTGCCATTGACTTTCATCATGCGACGTCGAGTTGATAAGCGGGAATCGTGGTCTTCGAAGAGTCCCTTCAGGACTATTCTTCACAACTTCACAAGTGAGATAATTAGCATGGTGTGCTTCATTCGGCTTGATAGATTTATTTTGACATAACTATAACATTATACTTCACTTTCATTTCCCAAACGAGTTGTTGTCTTTACAATTCTCTTGAAATGAACATATTTGAACCCATGTTATCTGTCGGCCTGCCTTGTAAACCAAGCAAGGGCTTTAATTGCGGGTAAGTCGGACAGACTTGATGAGATGATGTCACCGATGTCGATTTCAAAAGCCTCATTGGCACGACTCGCATCGGTGGGAAGGAGTCCAAGGGTTGCAGATGCCATGGTGGAGAGCTACCCAAGGCGACTTGATTCCTAGCTGTGTATTTAAGGTGTCTCAATTCCTCCTCTGTGTCCAAGAAGTGCACGTGTATATGGAGGTACTCCTGGCTACTCAGGGCTTCAGGGGGAGCGAAACTAGTGACATCAACTTGTCAAGTCCTCCGGAACAAAGACGCTCAGTGTGATTTATACCATCCATCGCAGCCGATTTCACGAGTACACCGAAAGATCAGCTCTATGATGACCATCGAACACGTATCTGGTCCATTACTCTCAGGCAGTCTAAGTACCAACGCTACAAGGAGTGTATTCATTTCCACAACACGAGCACCATAAGTTTGCAGATCAAGAAGGGATAAACCAGAAGATAATGTTGTGAATGTTGCGAGAACTATTTACTTCCTTCCACTCCAGGGTAAACTTGCAATCGTATTCCGAATTCCGTCTTTCCAAACTGCCAACTCCTTCTCAACGTCTATTAACAACTTCCTAACCTCACTCCCCACCTTCCCACCTTCATTCTTGCCCACCCCAAATCCTACCATCAATTCTCCTCTCGCACGAACAAGCGTTTCATAGGCCAAATGAAGACGTTGAGGACCGGAAGGAGGGTATGGCGCTGGCGCTTTCGTGAAATAAGATGGCAAGGAGGTGGGAGTTGAGGTTGAGATCGAAGATGAAAGGGTGTTCTCGGCGAGATGTTTTGGGGATGGTTCATCTACGCTTAGCAGTTTCCCGAGTTCTGCAATGGCCAGTCCACGGATTGGATGTCCGTAGGGCAAGACTTGATTGAGAGCATTACAAGTCCTCATTGCAGAGCGGATAGCTTCATCGAGCTGCTCTTGGGCCTCTGCCAGCAAATTCTTAGCATTAGAAGTCATTTGTGTTTGAGGCGAGTAAAGTTCAGTGATGCCAGAATCAAAAGGAGAGCGGTAATTCGTAATAAGCAGCGTCGCGTGAAGGCGAGAAAGTGCGAGCAGAGGATGTGATGAGGGAAGAACTCGAGCAGATGTTAATATCGAGATAAGTTTAGTTGTCAATTGTATTGCTTTCGAAGGTTCTATCAACAAGGAGTTCTATCAAGTTGGGCAGACGCAAAGATGGAACAGACAAACCCAAAACCTGAAGTCTTGTGGCCTTATCCAGGGCTTCTTGTCCTATACGGATAGCATCTAAGATAGCATCGGTATCTTTTACGACGGCCCCACACTTCATGCAGCAAGTCAGGGCATTTTCTGACGAAGTTTGAGCTTGAAATAAAAATGGAGTCAACCAAAGACATACCTTCGGTCGGTAACCAGCATACCCCACCGCACTCCTTGAGGCAATACATACCCTCCCTTGGGTCAACATGCATATCACCTCGTACTTTGTTGCACAGAAAGCAATTACATGTAAAATGATACGCAGTCTTCAAGACCTCCTGTCGCTGATCTCGCGGAAGGGTAGAGTCAATATAGGAGATTGAGATCTGAGCTCGCTGCATCAGTCAAGAGACTCAAAAGAGGGTTTATAAACTTGCTTCTTCACCCGCAGCAATTTCCCTGACTGTGACTACCTCTACCAAAGGCTCTTCTTTCTTCAACCGATGTTCACTACGAGGAAAGACCAAAACCGCATTAGGCTCACACGAGTGGTTGAAAAGGGCTACAGTGGGCGAAATGCAGACACCAATCGGTGTCAACGACGGGTCAGTGACTGCAAACGCATTGGTAGTGAACTGCATGATCTTAGCGGCTGGTACATAAAGATACAGAATATCTACTTACTCGGGAAACGAGATCGACAAGATCAGTGATATTGTCAATCCCGTACACAGATAGGTCCTCGATAGATTCTGCACTGAGGTATTGAACCAGGGCATGAACCATATGTGTGTGGAGTTCGTAGGTGTGCTGACCTATCGCAATCGATGCACGATCTATTTCGAGGACTTGAACATCATAACGATAGAAGTGTTCCGAAGGAGCCTACGAGATTGCATTGAGTTTATTTCTTTTGCCTGTGATGCATCAAGTTGTTAATGTGTCATTAATGTTCGAGGGAAAAAGTGTTGATGCTTACCCAAATATTCTCATGCCCTTTCTTCTTACTTTTCCAGAGAATCCTGCCCAAGCTACGAATCGCATCACTGGGTACCGACGTCGCCGTTTTCTCACCTTCTCCTTTCGAAACACCGCGGGGTGCCCAGTCAGCCCAGCTCTGTAAAGCAGAACATTCATGTTTGTGCAAAGTCCAATCGCGCATCTGGCATTCCTATTATCTTATGAGTGAGCGTTCCTATATCTACCAGCATAAAGCTTACAGAATCGCAGTAATGGACGAGTTTGCAGGAGGTACATCGTTTGAGCGTCTTACCCTCCGACCCCAAAAAACATGCCGAGCAATGAGTGGGCAAATAACGCGTTGACAAACAAGCAATAGTTCGGGTTTCAGTGAGTAACACTTGACCTAATGAAATTCAAACTGTCAAATTTCGTGCGAAGAAGGCAGCACTCACCGGGAGATTTTGCATCACAACTCCAAATTCCTCTTCCTTTTGATTCTTCCCAGCGAATTTCTATTCGTGCAGGAAGGTATGGGTGTGTAGATGTAGTTTCTGCTGGAACCTCTGGCTGTAGCTGTTGAGGTCGGTCTACTTCGAATTCATCTGGGGAATCTACTAACACCGGTGCGTCTGCTGTTCTTGACTGATCCAATTTTCGCATGGTATCTGGCATTTTGTTATTTGGTTGTACCACGGGGCGAGCTGCCCTTTGTCGAGCACGACGAGTCTTGAGTTCCGCGAAAACGTCTATTTTCAGAGGCATCGATACGCTTATATAATTTCATATTTGTATGATAAGGTGAGTGGACAACCGCTTTTCGTTTACCGAAAACA
>Ga0157368_1000544_pt1 | contig 17507 bp, 14 predicted proteins | sample AttbisABBM3_FD_113146 | JGI IMG/M metagenome (GOLD analysis project Ga0157368, IMG submission 113146) | Fungus gardens microbial communities from leaf cutter ant in Botucatu, State of São Paulo, Brazil - Atta bisphaerica ABBM3 | ecosystem: Host-associated > Fungi > Mycelium > Unclassified ...
AGTAGAAGAAACTAGAATAATAATATCAAAGACATGGTTACAGTATATTTATCTTGTGGTAATGGTGTAGTAGACTTATAGATAATATATGTAGTTTAGGATAGGACTTGTAATAGTAATATATATAGTGTAGGAATACATTGGAGACTCCTTGTTGAGTTCTCTTATGATCCCCATAAGACTCTTGTAGTATAAGACTACTTAGTGTATTATTGACCATCTTTGATTAGTAGTTGTTACAACAAGATGTTATAATTGAAACATCTAGGCTTTCCATCTTTGTCATAATTGTCCTTGGACTTCCCAATATCCATGGATACTCCTCTTTCTCTATAGATAATTCCTGATCCTATTCTGTAATCTTGTCTACCTTCTGTAGACTTGTATCCTTATCCAACTGAGGTGATTGCCACCTTTTACTCCTTGAATGTCTCTAGTGCTGTTATGGGCAGATATTCCAATATAGTCTTGATTATGTTGTTCCTGACATTCTTCTTCAGTAAAAATATTGCATACATGTTATTGGTTTCAGTCTTCATAGCTAATGTTTTAAACTCTATCATAAAGTCTGTGGTATGTTTCTTTTTCTATTTAAACATTTAAATCTTCCATCTGACATCTACTATATTTCTCTTGTCACTGAATACTGTCTTGACTTCTTTAATGAAATCATCTCAATTCTAGATATTGTTTTCTTCTTTTATCTAGTCAATCTTTTTCTGCATGTAAATTTCTGCTATGTTCCCTTTAAGTTGGGCTAGTACTGCAGTGATCTTATTATCTGTTGCTATGACTCTGTTGCTCTTGAGAAATAATTAGATTCCTCTCCACTAGTCTTTAAATTTTATTTAGTCACTATCAAACTATTTTAGGTCTGAAACTATACTCTTTGGCATGATTGCTTATACTGTTTTGTTATATACTGCTGGTGTAGATGCTATCAACATTTCTTCTGATGATTCTGGCTCTGTAGTTCTATTTCCATCCAAGATATATCTTTCAGTAATTCTCAATGATTCTAATATCTCTTCTAGTACCTCAATACTTGTTGTTTCTTGGCTATGTCTGTTTATCTTATCTGTCCATGATATCTACCACAATAATCTGTGTCTGTTTTGTCTGTCCTGTCCATAGTCTTTCTTGTTACAAAATTGTTTGTGTATTACAATTCAAATCTCAAAGAGTTAAGATAGGAAAAAAATCTTATATTAGGATTAATACAAGAGAACTTGATAGAGTTTCAAGTACAAAAGTGTCTATCTTATATACACTAGACTACTGATCTGTGCTATACTAACCTTAGCCTACTTTAAAGAGCCATATATTCTCCTTAAAGTCAACATGTGTAAAATATACTGTATGATATTATCTTGTTCCAGAATCTTCTACAATGGTCTTTGTAACATGTGGTCATATGACTGAGACAGCATTTGTGTGATGTCACATGTCACACTAACCCCTAACCCTAAGTCTGAAAATAAAAGAAAAAAATGTTAAGTCTATTATTCTCAATTCTAATACTGTATTATTATTCTTCTAATGGATTAACTATTCATTCATAGTCCTACCACAAAGTTGTTTCAATAATTCTTGAGTGGCTTAACCATTATAATGTTCCAGTGGCCTAACAACTATACACTCTACTTTTGCAAGATGAGCCTGATAACACTTTGCCAAATGTTATGATTCTAAGCTTAGCTTAGATTACAACCAAGACAAAGACTTGAGAAAGGAGTAAGGAGATCAATTGGTAAAGTGTAAGGATACAGGACTATATCTACAACTATATATATCTAATGATCATGAGAAATAGGTTAGGCATTCTTTGTCAGAGTAGAAAATAGTAGATTCTATCAATTTTCAATTTCTTTCTCACTTTTATATTGGAAGCTAGGGTTAGTGTTTGACATGACTCAGTGTCACACATCAGTCACAGTTGCATGATGCTGTCATGGTCACACTGTCACACAATCATATATTATAATGGAAGATAGTAGAAGATTCTAGAAAGATGATGTTATACAGCATGTTATATACATAGTCATTTAGGATAGGCTAATATAGTAGAGCATAGACCATTAGTTTTGGGTATATAAGATAGATGATCATATACAGAGGTTTCTATCAAGTTCTCTTGTGTTAACCCAATATAAGGTTCTTATTCTTGACCCACTCTAAGGTCTTGAGTTTGTAACATTCTTGAGAAAACAATGAGAAAGGAACAAGAAATACATGTAGATATCATGACTACTATATAAGACACTGACTGATACAACATGTAGAAAGTGCAAGGTACAGTTAAATATAAGTCACAAGTAAAACTCAACACATGTCTAACAATAGGCAAACATCTGTAAAACATGAGGTATAGATTATAGAAATCATAACACTATTGATCATTTATCTGGGAAATAGAGACTTTAAGTAAGTTATTCTAAGTCTGAATAGTCCTCAGATATAAAAGTAAAAATTTATCAAGTTGTTTGAAAAGTTTAACAAGGATGTCTGAGGAGTGTTGATTTGCACTGGAAGAGGTTTGAGAGCATAGATGGATTGGTAGGCATTATCTGTGGGTTGGGAAAAATATAGCCAGGTCAGAATATAATATCATTATGTTAGAAGCAAATCACACTTGCTGGGTTATCTGTGATAGTAGTATAGAAGACAGGGCAGAAGAGGGACTTAGCAAGCCAAGTAGTGAAGAAGGGCTAGAAGCGATACTATGTGGATAGAATAATCTTGGCTTCAACAGATGACATTATACCTAGTCTATGTATAATGTGGTTGTAATTTTGGATAACAGGAAGTTCAGATGAAAAGATGTGAGTGTGACACAGTTCAAGTTGATTATCAGACTGGAGAACAATACATAGTAGCTATGTTCTTAAATATAGAAGTGATGGTCTAATAATATTATTGTTGTGCATATTCTAGATAGTCAGCCACTATGGGGGTTGTCATTTAGACTCCATGGATTTGATGAGAAATGTAGGGTCTTTTGGTCCTTGGATTGATGGCAGTTGTAAATGGAGTGTTATTCACACCAGAAGAGTGCAGATGTTGGAGGGTATGTGACATACTACAATATAAAGTGCTTGTTTAGCATAAGATCATGGAATGATTTTGACCTGGTATACTCCTGACTTAGAGACATACCAGCAAGCACTAGATCTATACTATATGCTATGAGATGCCCATTGAACAGATTCTTTCATGTTGAGCTTCTGATCTTGTGTGCTGACTAAGCAACATTCTATAAATAAGGTTCCATCAACAGCTAATGCATAGCATAGCGCTTACGGTCGCTGTCAGCGAGCATGTCAACATATACCGAGGCTTGGCTGCATGGCCCTTCCAACACGCAGTTCTACACTCGAACATATGTGCCAGAAGATATACAGCAAGTGAGGGCCGTGATAGTCTTTATTCATGGCTTTGCAGAACACGTCGGTCGTTACACCCATTTTCATTCCCTATTTACACTGCAAGGCATTTCTGTATTCGCGATTGACCAACGTGGCTTTGGGCTGACCGGTCAAGACGTGGAGAAAAGGAGCAAAGGAAGCGCGTACGGCAAGACCAGCTGGAAGGAGCAGATGCATGACATTGCTTGGTCCATTGAACGCGCGAGGGAAACCTTCAAGAGTGTGCCTGTATTCTTGATGGGCCATTCTATGGTGTTTGATTGTGTCTCATTTTTTGGCGGTTAAAATGCTAATAGTTCGTCGTTCATAGGGAGGTGGACAAGTTCTGGGATTCGTTACTCAGGATGCAAAGTCGCCCCATAAGCACTTAGCGTCTTCTCTACGTGGTATCATTGCAACTAGTCCTCTTATCCAACAAACCGAACCAGCTTCGAAATTTATCAGGTGGATTGGCGCAAGGGCCAGCTACTTCGCGCCTTATGCTCTTATTCATGTCCCTCTTCAGGCCGAGGTCTGGATTCTTCGTTCTTCAGTGCATTTCCGTATCTCAAAGGACATAGGACCTTTCACATGATAAAGCCGCCAATGATGCTTATCTCAACGATCCACTCGTCAGGCCCTCCGGTTCTCTGAAGGGTATCAGTGACATGCTCACCCAGGGTGAGGCCCTTCTGACAACATACAAGGACTGGCCAATCTCTCTTCCCGTGTGTTTTGCGCATCAAACGTTTTTTCAGATTTGTGCTGAAGTTGATGGTATCCAGGTATACATTGCTCACGGAACTGCCGACAAAATCACGTCACACAAGGCTTCGGAAGAATTTATTGACAAACTCCCTGCGACCGACAAGAAGATCTCTCTATTTGAAGGCGGGCGGCATGAACTCCAGAACGAGCCTGATGGTGTCAGAGAAAAGCTTGCTGACGAGATCATCCAGTTTATTGAATCTCATCTACCGCCCATTATCAGTGTGACAGAAGCCGAGCCCGCTTCTGCATCCACTGAAGAAACACCTTCAAAAAGCCAGACCCCAGCCAAACTTTGACTTTGATGGAAACTTTCCACTTCACTTGCCTATAGACATTCAAATGCTTCTTTTTGATTTTTGAAGTCAGTATCGCCTCCTCAGATCACAAAAAACTCCGTAACGCAGTAAGCAGAAAGTGTCATCCACATTATATGAAGTAGAGGCCACGGAAATGTCATTTAATAGCCCGCAGCACCAGGCGCCTGGTCACCCTGCCTCCTAAGCCTGAGTAAAACCTCCTTGAACCTGGTCAAATCGGTGGTCCCAGTACCAGTCCGAGCAATGGTTTTGCTCTGAGAGTTCTGTAATTCAACGAGATCGCAGATACGGCTCCATGTCGTACCCCCGGCAAGAGAAGCTTCTAGCGACGCAATGTAGTCTGCCTCAGCATCCCTAGTACAAGGGATCAGTTAGAAAAGGCATGATAGAAATGCAACACACTTGTTCTCAGCAATGTTCTTTTCCTTCTTTCTGGAATAGTCCTCGTAAAAGTCTTCAAGGGCACGTTCAGCCTTGGAGATGGTTTCCTGGCGCCTGGCTTTGGAGGCCTCGTCGCGTGCCTTGATTTCATCTTGCTGTTTCTCTCGCCACTCTCTGTAATACGCGAAGTGAGGAAAAGTTATACAAAAGGATGTTGAAAAGGATACAGACCTGATCACTTCCGGTTCTCCCTCGACTGGCTGAGATAGGATCGGCGTGGAAGCAAGTGCAGGAGGCTGAGGTCTCGGTGCAAAGGGCAAATTATTTTTGAACGAAGGTTGTGAAAACGAAGACTAAGACAGATTAGCAAAGGAATGGACCCTGAAAGGCACATACCTGCACAGCTGGTGCAGAGGGAACCTCAATATCTGGAAACTCGTTCTCAAACTTTTCAAGCTCGTCATTGCTAGTCACCCTCACCGCTCCTCCAGGAGGAGCCAGAGGTGTGTCGAAATCGTCGAACGAAAACCCACCACCACTGCTGTGGCTAGTCTGATTGCCAGCTGGAGCAGAAAGAATGTCGCCAGGGCCATCGAGAGAGATGTCAGGGAAGGCATTAGCTGCCCGCTCAAATTCATCAATGTCATTGCCTCCGAGAAGGTCTGCCATGGTCGTTAATTTGCTGTTAGGAAATTAGAATATGTACGACGATGATCATGCAGCGTGGAATCAATATGGCCAAATATCATATTATTTATTTCCAGCTCACTTTTTTTTGTTCCTGATGCCACTGAACATTCCGGGATTGCTTGTTCCATTCCAGTTCCTCAGACACTCTAGACTTGTCGTCCCGAATGTTGTAGTAAAAGGTGCGTGCCATTGATCTCCCTCTTCGAGCTGACCTCGATCTGCACAGAAAGACATTCGCTATCTTGACTTTGCGGCACTTCGGAAAGCAGGCTACCGCGGCGTTGTATTTGATAAGGACAATTGTCTTGCATGTCGTTCATTTTTTTTGTTCTCGTGTTATATCTAAGTCTACCTCTAGACAATCCCGCATCAAGATACACTGGTTCCTGAACTCGAGGTATCCGACCTTTGGTGTAAAATCATTCCCTTGTTGTTTAACATCCTCAGACAGCATGGTCTGAATGTCGGAAGACATTTGGCGAAAACAATGTCATAATTGTTAGCAATTCTGCCGGTACCCACACCGACTCAGGCGGTATCCAAGTTCGTATCATTTGGAACTAGCCGTTAATACCGCTTTAAAATGAGTTCTCAGTCTGAATCCGTCTCTCATCACCTTCAAGTTCCTGTCCTCAGTCACAAAGTCTTCAAGCCGAGTTATTCCTGTATAAATGCCATCAGGACCTACTTTTCCTCCCTGCGTCGGCCAGTATTTGACGACGAGCTCATCGTCGTTGGCGACCGAATATTTACAGATATTGTCATGGCCAACCGCATGCGTCTCACAAACCCGAGGCGTCTAGTGGATCCGCCACATATAACCAAACCTCGTGGTTTGATTGGAGAAGCCTTCTCCTGTATTTTCGAAAAGGGTGGGACGGTGGGAACAGAGATGGAAGGTCTGCGACGAGTTATAGTCCGGAAGGAGAAAGACATAAAGAGGGAGAGGTGTCTTGTGGTGGGTAGAGGTCCTCTGTCCATTTGGACGACGGGTGTTTGGAAGAAGGAAGCCATGGGCATGCGGTGGTTCGAGAAGAAGATAGTCCAGGGTGTCGAGAAGTGGTCCACTTTTCAGGAGGGAGAGACCGGAAATTCGTTGAAGTTTATACGGAAAATAAAACCAGAAGAGAGGCGGCCGAGGTTTTTGAGTCTGATCTGGTCGAGACTTACGAACACCTGAATGGATGTACATGTTGGTATTTGAATGAATGTATATGTTGGTATTTCAAGGACTTAATTTTTTGCATGTCTATTTAGGTAGCACAAGCTACATAAATAGCTAACACTCATCATTATTTATACTGAAGTGATAGTAATCCAACAGCTACGTTTACTTCAAAATCAGGCTGCCATAGGAAGTCAATCAGGAGAGAGACTTATTATTTTCTTGGTTGCTGAGTTTCGAGTGTAAGTCCAATTTTTTTGCTACCTTCATGCTACCAATACCAGTCCTTAAATAATTGTGACAAGACTGAAGCGAAAATGCCCTGAAAGCCGAATTTGGCATGGTTCCTTGTGATAGTTAGAGGCTGTGAGTTCACAAGCAGCCCCATGACATTATGATGACAGAATTACAATTGACCTCTCGTTGAGCTTCCTTTGCCACTGAATAATGGCCAGACCATTGCAGGCATACCGTATTATATCCATAATTGCATTCTCACTGCTCCTTGCCTCCTGCATACTCCTAGTCCTTGTAGGACTCTCGCTTCCCATCATCAAATCCATATACATCATCAGCCTTCGGTCTACTGCTGATGGACCACCTACCAGCGTAGCATCGTCACTACGATTTGGAATCTGGGGGGTATGCGCCTATAGGTGAGTTATTGCCCCTATCCTGGGATTGCTTCGTCGAATTAGCCTTTTGATCATATTTTGCTAATCATAAGTGATTATTCTCAACAGTGACCTCAATCAACCCACACCGCTGGACAATAACGGTTTCTGCTTCGGTCCTCAATTGGGATATAGTGTTCCAGAAGAGATTAGGACGTTAGTTGGCCTGCCTGACGGCGTAGTGAATGCTGTTGAGGTTTCCCTGCGTGTAATTCTTGTACTGCACCCTGTTGCAGCGGGATTGACCTTGATTACCTTGATTACATCCCTCTTCCTCGCCTCGCATGCTGTTTCTATTCTGACCCTTTTCCTCACGGTGGTTGCGGGACTTTTGGGGACAATTGTCTTTGGCATAGACCTGGCGCTTGTCATTATCGTGAAGAATGAGATAAAGAATACCGGGTTTCTCAAATTTGACGTACAATTTGGGAACGGGGTGTGGATGGTTCTTGTGTCTATCATTCTGATATGGACAGCAGTTGTTCTGCTGTCCGCAAGGGTCTGTTATTGTTGTGGTATTAGGTGAGCATAGATAATTTTCTTGCGGGAGGGCAGTTAACGTCGTGTATTTGATATAGGAGCCGGGTCACGAAGAATCCGAAATGCTGCTAGTGGAATATGCTCATGATTTTATGACCTGACGACACTAATGGATTAACAACAACTATGATATTAATATATTTTGGTTATCCTGATCTGGTCCGACGGTCTGTCCAATTTCGTTGAAGCCAATTCTACCTTCTGCCCAATCCCTGATCAGTATACCAGCAATAGCGGTTTTCGAGGGCAATTCGAATGGTGATTCTTCAGTCCTTACTTCTTCATCCTTGGCCCCAGGAACGAAAACCTTGGCATTCAGATCATCTAGTTCGTGGCTGTAGGTCCAATTGAGTACAGCAAGTATTTCTTGTCGAGTGAACCACCGTGCATCAACTAGTTCATTGTCGAGGTCCGTACGGATGGGCTGCGTAGAATCAGCTCGGGCATAAAAGCCTACCATGAGACTGGCCGGGAATGGCTAATGGCTTATAAGGCATGGATCAAGATCAGATCGAAGATTTCCTTACCCATGGCTGACCAGAATGATACCGGACATTCCAAACCCTGACGCCTGCTTCCTCCCATATTTCACGAGAGACTGCATCTTCAAAGGACTCGCCAGGTTCTATGAAGCCTGCGAGAGCTGAATAGAACTTTCCAGGAAACCTCCTCTAGATAGGTGGTCGATGAGTGCTGGGTGCTGTTTCGATACAAAACTCAGTTTACCCCACGGCCTAGAAGCACTTTATCCCTTGTGTCATCAACAGCAATCATGATTACCACGGGATCAGTCCGAGGGTGGGCATAGTTATGAAGACCCTTCCTATAACTATGATGAACAACATAGCGCATGGTACGTTGCATGGAACTTACCCAGAAGGGCATGGCCGTTTTCCAGTGTTATCCGCCCAAGGCAGCAACGTTGAACATGAGATTTTCCAACCACCCCACATCGAATAAGTACTCGATCCGCATCCAGGACAAAACTTGTGTCGATAGTTCCAGTCCACCATGCTCTTCGCATTCGCAAAAACTGCAGCTGTAAAGTGATCTAACCCAAACAGAAAGACACGAGGTTCCGACCATGAAAACACTCTTCCCTGGCTGCTCTCTCCAAAGAGATCCAACAACTCTTGATTAGTATATTGACCATCTTGAATGAAATCTGCGACATCCATCGCAAAATAAAGTGTCCCATCTAGCCTTTTAATGGTCTCTGTAGCAGACTCGAGGGACGAAAACTCGGCGGCCGGAGATGCAGTAGAAACATCAGCATTGGGAAGCTTCTCGTGTATACCAAGAAATACTATGGGTCTGCTCTGTGGGTAATGGCGGGCAGCTTCAGTTGGACTATGCAGGACATTATTGATCTCATCTGGGATTATAGTGCCGATTCCTTGACCCTGACCAAAGTATGGTTGAGGTCCGAGAAGAGGCCCAAGATCGGAGGTGGTGAGATATCCAGGCTGTGGTCGATTGTTGGGGGTATTTGGGCTGGATACGACGAGGGGCTGGCCAGAATTGAAGAGAATCCATTTAGCCTGTGGAAGAGTAGCTGCTATGTTGAGAAAATGGTGGGAGGTACGCAGCCAGGAGAGACGGTTCAGAGGTGAACCTCCGAACATATTTACGAAGCTATTAGCAAAATTGAGAAAATCCTGCACAGTCTCAAAGAGAGCATGCGTACGGTTCTGACGTGTTGTTCATGTTTTTTGTGGATGATGGAGTCTGACTGAGTTATCTGTGTACCATATCGCTGTATCTAATGTCCATGAGTCAGCTGTGCCGGTCACACGTGTCGAAGAAATGTCTACTTCGAATTCACTCTCACTACAGTTCTACACGCGTCATGGTTTAAATCGAACATCATCCCTGGAAGAACCTGGCAACCTCGATGCATTATTGAAAATAGTCCTCAAGCATGGGTCCATCAGGATCTCTTGCCTCTCGCCCCCAAACTCCCATATTATTCTGCCATGGAACTTTTCATGCGAAATATTCCGACAGGCCTAGACAAGTTTCAGGTTAAGGCTATCTTAGCACAGTATTTGCACGGTCCAGATTTCTACGACGGTCAACGAAATTTTGACGTTCACCTTTTTCGTCCCAGGGAGAGGGAGACTGATCGCGGAGGGGTTATTATGATTCCTGACATTGACGTTGGACTGAAATTTTGGAATGTTTATGGGACGACGAGACCTCAACAGCTCATGTTCTTTGGCAAAAACCGCATCTACTTTTCCAAGAGCAACCGGCCAGCTCCTAATCCCGAAATCGTTGAGATAGTTGCTCTCGCCCCTTGAGAGGATCCGACGTCGGAGCGAGAACAGAGGGAGCGGGTAAAGAGCCTTGATGATGTTTTTGTGACCCTTAATTCAATTCAGTTTGGTTGGATGTGTCGCGACGATGTTTTTTCGATTGAATCAGAGGCACGCCAGATTGCGGTTTTCCATTTTAATCAGACACGTCATGAGTTCCATGTTACTGTTTCGGAAAGTTATGATTCCCCGATGAAATATGTTATTGCGATGCGACAATCTTCGATCATGAGTATCTCGTGCCATCCCTCCCAATTTGATGGTCAGGTCATCTTTCTTCAGCTTGAAGTCCCTCCGAGCTTTTTTAACAGAGTTCGTGTACCTAATTCTGAGAAGCACGAGCCTTATCAACGGCTTACGACATTCCCTGTTGTCAATAATCCTGCGGCCATCCCTTATACATCCCTTGCCTTACGGCTTGTTCTCCTAGCTCCCGATGGTGCTGGTGCGTTTAGGACCCTGTCAGACCTCACCGACCTGCATAATATTGTCAAGTCGTATCCTGTGAAGATTGCGCGGCGCAACCTCTTTTCTCAGAATTCGCTTCTAAACATGGACATGAACATCAGACGACTCGACTCGTGGCAAGTCGCCTTCCAACTCGAGGCTTTGGTTCGGAATCTGTCTATTGATCCCAAAGAAGTTGATGTTCTTGTTCCAAAGATTAGAGAGCTGATGAAATCACATGGAAAACCCTTCACTGCTAAGTTGCTCAAGGACTTTGGTCCTCGGGCGAAGGACTTTCTCCTGACTGGTCCATCATCTACTCTTATACCTGACTTCATATCTTTTGTTCAAGAATTTCGGTCTCGAGGCGACCTTGAGCCAGATGCGCCGAACGATCCCAATTTCTACTCATCACTTCATGTCACTATTACGCCAACATCTATGTTCCTTGATGGTCCTTTCATTGAAAAATCAAATCGAGTTATCCGCCGTTACAACCAAATGAACCAGGAAAATTTTCTTCGTGTCGAATTTCGTGATGAAAACAACCTCCGGTACCGGTTTGATAAGGACGTTGATGGTGTAGGGTTTGTCAAAACGCGGATTGGACCCATCATGCGCGAAGGACTTGTTATTGCGGGCCGAAAGTTCCATTTCTTTGCTTATTCTCAGTCTGCTCTGAAAGAACACTCGGTTTGGTAAATTGATTTGACTCATTCTTGACTTTTTTTGATGCTGACCTTGAGTCAGGTTTGTCAAGACATTTAATGATCCAAAATATGGGATTGTCATCGCAGAAAAGATTATTCAAGGCCTTGTGACTTTTCGGGGTCTCGAATATGACCGCCACCTCGAGTATTGCCCCGCAAGATATGGTGCTCGTATATCTCAAACATTTTCGGCAACCGACGCAGCGGTTGTTGATGTTGACGAGATCCTCATTCGAGAGGACATCACCACTCCTGACGAAAGGTATATCTTCACCGATGGTTCCGGTGGCATGTCAGAGGATATCGCTCGTGAGATCTGGCGCCTCATTAGAAAGAGCAGAGATCATAATGATTTCCCTCATGCATATCAAATACGTTTCCAGGGTTCTCAAGGCATGATATCCATTGATCACACATTGAATGGTTCTAACGTACTGTCTCTCCGGCGTTCAATGATCAAATTTGATGCACCTTCCTCCACTGAAATCGAGATCCCTCGAGCAACCGACCAACCAACCACCTATTATCTCAATCGCCCCCTCATAATGATTCTGGAAGGACTTGGCATCCCATATCAAGTCTTTCAAGGCTTCCAAGTCCATGCTATTCGTGAGACGCAGGATGCGACACAACGCCTGTCGGCAGCGGCGCATCTCCTCCAGATCCACGGCTTAGGACTTGCATTTAGGCTGCCGTCGACGCTACTGAGCATTGCGAGGCTTGGTCTTGAATTCCTAGCAAAAGATTCTTTCTTCAAACTGCTTTTTCGTATTGCTGTTTATCACGTACTTCGTGACCTCAAGCACCGCGCCCGGATCCCCATCCCAAACGCATGGACCCTTGTCGGAGTTGCAGATACCCATCGCCATCTCCGTGAAAATGAGGTATTCGTTTGTATCAGACTCCGAGAGAGGGGAGTTTTCTTCCTTGAAGGCCCTGTCCTCATCTCGCGGTCGCCAACAATCCATCCTGGGGATGTTCAACTGGCTCATGCAATCGGCACCCCACCTATGAGATCTTGTTTCGCGAAAGAGTCTTTGCCAAATACCATTGTATTTAGCGTAAAGGGTGAGTTATATTATATGGTGATTGTGGCGGTTAACAGCTCATTCTGTGCAGGAAAACGCCCCCTCCCAACATGTCTTGGCGGTGGGGACCTCGATGGTGACCCCTACAATATCATTCCCCTCAAAGATCATCCCTATTTTACACCGAAACATGTTTACACGCCTGCGGAATATCTTCCCCCTCTAAAGGAATATGTTGACTGGTCATGCACAATGACGGATGTAGCCGACTTTTTCATGAAGTACATTGTCTCTGATGTGAGCTTGCAGTTAAAAAATGACAAGATTCAGTCCTGATTATGATCCAGGTCCTGGGCATGGTCCCAACTATTTGGTTGATTCTTTCGCCGACCAGCGTCGCGATATCACGGATCCTATGTGCATGGTACTTGCAAAACTACACAGCGACGCAGTCGACTATCAGAAAACGGGTCGTCAAGTCAACCTCGAGGAGATCCCCAAAGTTAAATTTCCAAAACCCGACTGGTCCGCCCCTGAAACCATTGATGATCTACCGAATCAAGGTGGAAAGTACTATCAAAGTGAAACAGCGCTCGGGAAGTTGACACGTCAAATTGACTTGAAAGCACATGAGCCATCTTTCCCACCTCGAGTCCGTCCCAGGTATGCTCCCATGAATACCATTGACGATATCACCAATGAAACGTTCTCTATCGGTCTCACGGACACGGCAATTCAAGCCATTCAGACGGCTGTTGCGCCTCTGGTTGCTAGATTCGTCAATGCTCGGGCTCGGGTCAGCCCGGATATATCTGAAGTGATCACCCATCGGTTCAGATTGTTAACTGATGAACTCCTGAGCATCAGTTCGCGATACAGTTTGTCAAATCGTCATTTCAAGCCCCTGCTAGAGGAAGAGTTAATAATTGGCTCCATAACACAAAAAACAAGCCACCCTACCTTGCGAAAGGAAAAAATGATAAAGATCAGAGATGCCACTGAATTTGCATCCCGAAGGGTCAGGGATGCGTTAGAGGGAAATGACGAGAGGACCCCGAGGCAGTATTTAAGATACGCCTGGGCTGCATGGATGTTTTCACTGAGAGAGATGGGAAAGAGAACCTTTGGAGCTCAATCATTCTGGTGGATAGCAGTGGGAGCTGTGTTTGACGCCATGAAAAAGATAGAAGATGTCGAACTGGTAGGAACTTCAAGATTCTCCAAGGATTAGATGATTTTGAGCTTTCTCAGTCATGGCCTTTCAGACGCCCCAAGCTCGTTGACTGCTGTAATGAATGTTTGTGTATACTGCTCTATCTTTCCTTCCGACGCCTTACTTTGAAGGACGCTTACCGATTACTAATCATTCTAAACGAAGTGGCTGTTCCCGAGACGTTACACTCATGGCTTGGTTAAGGTGGAGATCCCAATCTCCTGGTAATGATATCACTGTACTCGTTGGCAGTCATATATCCTTGTGGTTTGGCTATGGCTTGGTGGCTCTTCGGCAAACTCGGAGAACGGAGAGACAATTCAAATGGATTGCCTTTATCGCCAGGCTGCCCTATCATCGACAATCTTAACGGCAAGTGATCAAAGATATATGGTGCATACATAAAATCATCCTTTGTCGTGCTTAGAGCATAGCTGAAGACAGGAGACATGATTTATGCCAAAGCTTGTGGACAGTTATTCATCATCCTTAGTACCACCTAGAGGACGTACGGTTTATTGGAAAGACGTTCTTCCAATTACTCTCATCTGAACTGCGTGCCAATGTTGAACGAACTGTGCGCATATCATTTCCTGATGCACTGTTCAGAAGGGCACTTAAACACGGATCGCATGGATTGGTCAAGGAATATACCCTTTGGAATGTGGTGGAGGCGTCACTGTCGTGTTCCACACAACCATTCTCATCCAAACATAGTCTATACTCACTATCTCCTATGAATTCATGCAACCCGCGCCCTTCGTACTTCATTTCAGACAGTAAGCTTTTTCAACCATCACCCTGTTACTCAGGATTGTTATGAACAGTGCGTTTGTATCAAATATTATGCAGGTCGTGTATGGGATAACCATTTCTGACAAGGACGATTCCCATGCAATGGATAGCCGAAGGGACTCTTGACAGTCTTACCCAGGGTAACCCAGGGTCATTCTTTGTAGATCTGTTTCCCCCAATGCCTGGAAAGTCATTTGCCAAGTCTTGATAATGTTGTCACTCTCTGCTTTTTTGCTGAAGTCCCATGATTCTTTGGTGGGGAATAATGGAGTGGGGTTGAAACACTTTGTTTCTTTGTCTACCTCCATATGATGGGGCCATTTTGCATCACTAGGACAATCCCAGAACTCGATTGTGTTCAGCTGGTTCTTGTTGAAGAATGTTCTTAGATCTTTTGCCACTGTAATGGAATGCACTTGAAATGGGTGCACAGACAAATTGAATATTCATCATGCAGAATGGATGGTGTCTGTGATAATGACTATGTGAGATGTGTTTGGAATGAGGATGGCTTGATTAATCCTGCATCTTATGGTGAATAATTCAGCTTCTGTTGTCATGATGTTGACTGTGTGGTAAACTGTCTTCTTGACCTGTTCTGGATGGGAGTGGACATGAGAGATTGATGTGGTGAATTGTTCTTCAGACTAGCATCAGATATGATGATGACAGTGTTAGAGTCTATCATCAGACTGTCAAAGAAATTATTGAGTTTGCATAAATGGGAATCCTTACTTTCCTTGTTCTTGCAGTTTGCTTGATGAAATGGAAAGCAACCAGGAAACTTATCACTTAGTCAAAATCCAGGGGAAATTTCATTGTTGAGAGTGTCAAAAGCAAGAAAGAGACTGTTAAGATAAGAATTCACATCTGTAATTGAGCTCTTGATTTTTTGTCTTTGTTTGGCTGCCATGTTCTTCAATGAAAGATGATGTGATAAGGACAAGTCAGAATGTTGATTTTTCAAAAGAGTTTTGATAGTATAACTATGTGGTAGCAATGAGACTCTCAGTTGAGATTTACCACTTAGTTTCTTGAGGTGTAAGTGGATGGGGGTTAAACCAGCTAATGCTTCAATTCCTTTGGTGGAAGATATGTGGAGTATGCCAAGAATCCAGATACTATGATCTCAAGACCTTAGAACAGATCAAGAAAAAGAACCCTATATAGAATTTACACAAGAGAACTTGATAGAGAACTCAGTACAGGATTATCTACCTTATATACTAAAAGCCCATGGTCTGTGCCCTACTATTTTAGCCTACCCTAAATGACCATGTGTTTTTCTTAAGGTCAACATGTGTTAAACATGTTATATGATGTTATTCTTTCAGAACTTTTTACACTCTTCCATTGTGACACATGATTGTGTGACTGTGACTGATGTGTGACAGCATGACTGTAATGTCACACATAACCCTAACCCTAAGTTCCAAAATAGAAAATAGTAGAAAAAGGAAATAAAATGAAATGAAAATAAGAGAGAAAATGAAAATAAGTCAAGTTCATTGCTTTTAGCTCTGACACCAGATGGCTGCTCTTCTTCTGAGTTCCTTGAGAGGGAATGATAGTGGAGCTTTGTTGTAAAACCATAAAGAAAACCTATATAGCACAATAAACATGATGCATGTTCTATACAAGAGTCATTTTTGAAGGGGAAGTAGTTCTCTTGTTGAATTTCCAAGCATTTTCATGCTTTTGGTAACTGAGAGTGCTTTTTTGGAATAGTAGGAGATGTGTTGTCAAAAGAATAATTTTCTGTCAAAAATGAAACCTAGGTATTTCTAGGTTTCTTTAAGATGAAGAATAGGTTTCCTAATAGAAGAGAGATCAAGAGAAAGATAATTAAAGAAGCCATAGGATCTAGAAAAATGAAAAATTTCAGATTCCTCATGCTCAATAACGAGGCCATACTATTTGAGTAGAGATGACATAATATTGTAACTACAGTAAAGAAAAAAGTTAGTTTTTTCAAACAATTTTTCTTAAGAAATGATAAGTCCTATCACAAATAGGATACTCACTGGTTGTGATACTTGAGCTGAATAGTGTTTCAGGGGCTCAGTATAAGGATATGATGATTGACAGATGATGAAAAGTATCAACAGGAATAATTGACATTGTTAAGTCTGAGATCTAATCCTCAGACACAGAAGTATATATACAAAAGAGTGATGGTCTGTACACAAGCTGTTGCCATCACATGATCAAAACTCGTACCTGATGGGAGCTGTCATCTGTCATAACAGCTGTTAGGCTAATTTTAGAAGATAACTAATTATATCACTACATTGATATGTTTGTACCTCTACCAATACTTATTGCTTTGAGACACATCATATATTTTTATAAATGTATTGATGAGCACTTTCCAATGCAAGTTTAATCATGCAAATCCGTTCAGCCATTCATGAGATATTAGCAGACAAAGCTTTTATAGCTACTGATGGCCTGATATTTCAGTCATTTGTTGTTGCTTTTGTGCATCCCACACATATGCGAATAGCCTTCATTTGGAGCTTTCCAGTGCAACTTAGTTTGTGAAAATCGGTCCACTGGTTGTGGAGATACAAGCTGAATGAAGTTTGTGACAAGTCTATTGTCCATAAATGAGAGAAGAGAGACTGGAATATTAAGATTTTTTGTTCATTGTTAAAAGATATAAAAAATTAGGGAAAGGTAAAACACAGATAAGACTAGGGAAAGAGCAAACCCTTGTCCTACATCTATATCTACATTGAAAAATAGGAAAGCAAAACTGTTTCACAAATATTGGGTTTTTCTACTAATTGAATAATCAGAAAAGAAACAAGAAATTTGTTATGTTCAATGCCTCCTGGTTATGGCATGGACTAGGGTCAAGGGTAATGATGACATGATTGGCTGTGCCATAAGTGTCTCAGTCAGCACCTTATGTAGTAGGTACAATGACCTTGCTTAATCTTTATATTTGATAACTTATTTACTTCATGGACTTCACATTGTTTCCTCATGGCTAGTACATATATATAGCATAGATACTATACTGTATTCTTATTCTTTACCAATTGAACA
>Ga0157368_1000547_pt1 | contig 17492 bp, 7 predicted proteins | sample AttbisABBM3_FD_113146 | JGI IMG/M metagenome (GOLD analysis project Ga0157368, IMG submission 113146) | Fungus gardens microbial communities from leaf cutter ant in Botucatu, State of São Paulo, Brazil - Atta bisphaerica ABBM3 | ecosystem: Host-associated > Fungi > Mycelium > Unclassified ...
ACAATATCTATCTTACAGTATACATATAGTGTATTCATTGCTGATGTATGGACATTAGGGTAAGGTTATTTATTGTTAGCATGGACCATGTATAAATAGAATAGTAATATATCAGAGACTTCTTGTTAAGTTCTCTTATAATTCCTATAAAACTCTTACTCTATATAACTACTTAGTATGCTATTAACCATTCTGGTTAGAGGTTGCCACAATGATAGTCACCATATATAGTTCTCTAGTCTGATAATTAACTTAGAATTGTGCTATACTCACTCTAAGTCTATTTGAATTCCCATTTCTGAAATATGACTACATAACAAAGTTAAGCTAGATATAATAACCTTATTTGCATAGTACTACTTCCAACTCTCTTCTACTCCATCTTCTGTCAAGTTGTATTATCTATCCAATTGTTATGATACACTTGGACACTAATATTTCTCTTTTTCTTTTATTTATTTTTCTTGATTTTATATTTCTTTTATTTTTATTTTTATTTTATTGATGATGAAGAGACACATGACTGTAGTCACATGACATATCACATGATGTGAGGTCATAGGCCTAGAGCAGACTAGAATGGACTAGATAGATAACATTAAGAAGCATGTCAATAGCATATCAATCTCATAGTGTATACATGGTACACTTATAAACAACATATGGACTTTAGGGTAGGGTAAATATTAGTAGCATGGGCCATCTGTAAATTATATAAATAGGGTAGCAATACAGTAGGGACTTCTTGTCAAGTTCTCTTGTGATCTCCACTTAATATTCTACTGAGAGATTTATTGTTTATGTTACTATTGGTCATTGTGACTAGTGGTTGCCACAACACCTATCTTTTATACTACTTGTAGATATCTCTAACAAGTATGAATCACTCTTAACACCAATGGAAAAAGCTAAACTCTCAAGATAGTGGTACTAAATTTTAAAAGATTCAAAATGGCTAGAAGTCCCTTGTCATGAGTATCATAGTTTAACTTTGCAGAGGTGAAAGTCTAAGAGTAAAAGGCAACTAGGTAAACTTTGGTATTTTATCCATGATAGAAAGAATTGCAGTAAAAGTATAGTTGAAGGTATCTATTTCTACAATAAGTTAAACATCAGGGATCCAGTAAGTAAAAATGGGAAAGAAAGTGATTGTCTTCTTAAAAGAGTCAAAAGCACTATGGTAAGAGTTATTGAACTTCTAAAGAATATCCTTCTAGGTAAAGTAGGTTAGAAAAATGACAATATCTGAATAATTGAAGATAAATTAGCAGTAAAATCTTACAGAACCTAAAAAGAACTGGATGTTCTTGACTTTCTTTGGTTTTAATGAATCACTAAAAGACTATAGGGGTATTAGTAAGGCTGAATAGTATTATAGACTATTCAAATAATCTATAATAAGTTTTGAAAGCAGTCTTCCATTCATCTCTGTCAGCTATGCACATTATCTAATATACATAACAAAGATCTATCTTGGTATATATTTGGGCCTTGTAAGATGAGCTAGGTAGAAATAATCTATCTTTCTTTTTAATGAAGAGAACTAGAGCACTATGAAAAGAAAAAGTTGGTTGAATGAATCTCATGTTGAGGTTTTTCTCAATTTCTTTAGAGCTTCTTGCTTAAATGCTGAAAGAAAGTAAATAGTGCCAACTGGGAGTTGTGTACCCTCTTCCAGATTGATTTTGAGGTTATAACAATAATCAGGAGCAGACTTTACAAGGTGTGCAGAGTTTGCCTGAATACTAAAATATATAGCAGAATTTGATTTTCTTGCAAAGATGGACACAAAGTTATCAACCCATTTACCCAGTCAATCAACAGATTATATTAGGTAAGCTAGTTATATCCAAGGACTAAAGAACAGGAATAATCAAGTAAAGTAATATAAAAATTCAGATTCATATATTTACCAAAAGGAAAGACTACAAGCATAGCAATAACTTCAGAAATAGTACTATTTGATAAGCCATCAAACAAACAGAGTTCAATCAAAAGGATTGAAGAAGTCTTCAAGTTGTAAATATCCATAAACTTTGAGTCTACAAAATAGCAAGTAAATCTAGAGTTAATAAGAGCTCAAAATAGAATTTTATTAAGATAATCTTAACTAAGAATCAAAGGAGAGAAAAGAGAGTGTGGGATCTAAAAGAGTAGGTATGTTGAGTCAGATAGAACTTATTATTATATAAAGAAATTTCATGTAGCCCTTAGTTTGTATAAAGTCCCAGAGTTACTCTTTATTTTTCTGAGAGTTTCTTGAAAGTTACAGTTATAAGAAGATTAGTAGCTGCTTAAGCACTATGGCCCTTTGAAGTGACCAAGATTTGCTTTTTGAAATAGAAGTCTAACTTGTAATCTCTAGCCCTATAATAGAGATTGTCAAGCCTCTTTTTTTGCTTGTCACTAGTCAACTTACTATTGTTAGCCAGCTTAGATAAGAGGTTTATCTGTGGGAACTTGACTACTTCTTGGCAGTGAGAGATAATAAATTAGAGAGTAATTTGAAAAGCAAGGATTTAGTAAACAAGACTGCTGGTAATTGTTAGAACTAATTCTGGGAGACTATAGGATCTGCAGTAGAGAAAACCTTACCTTACTTTCCAGAATAAGACTTGAGAGCCTCTTTCTTTCTTTACTGTACACAATTGTACTTGTAGTTATGCTTTTAATAATAACAATCAATAGTTATTACTAAAGTATACATGTTTCAGAACAAGGTTAGCTTCTCTTATTTCTGAGTAGAGATGGGGTCCTAGATTTGATTAGATAGATTTTAGTAGTACCAGTGATACAATACATTATTTTTCCAACCAAGTTGAGAGATATAGCATATAAAATTTATATTATAAGGTTACTTGTAAATAATTTCACTGTACTTGAAGTAGAAGAATACAATAAAGATAACAATGATATATCTGATATACCTCCTTGTCTATTCCATACAAATATTACTGTTCCTGCCAAATATTCCAAGTGGGAAAAGAAACTTGGTCAAGCATGAGCTCTCCATATCTTATTTCTCAAACACTGAGGTAGAAAAACAAGCTTACAAAGCTTATATCAAATATATTCATTACCTCTCACTTGTAGGATCTCTACTGTTTGCAACCTAGACTAGATATTCAATTTGTGGTTAGCCTTGTAGCTTAACTTGGTGAAAACCTAGAAACTGCTTATCTAGAAGTAGTAAAACATGTTTTATGTTATCTAAAAGACACTGCTAATTTTAACTTTGTCTTAGGATGCTGTGAGAAAAACTTGTTTGATCTCATTAGATAGATAGACTTCAACTAGGCCCAAGATCCTAATAATCATAAGTCTATTAGTAGTTTTGTGTTTCATGTTAGTAGTAGTTCTGTTGCTTGGTCTTCAAAGAAGCAGCTAACAGTTGCTACATCATCTATTAAGGCAAAATATATTACATCTGCAAATGTAACAAAAGAAGCTATATAGCTTAGAACCTTGCTTGTAGAACTGGATTTTCTACAGTTAGTCTAGTTTTTTCCTTACCTTGGTAGAAATACTCTCCTAGCTTTTCCTCATATCTGGTAGAAGTTCATAGGGTTTTAGCTATGTCTTCAGAGTCTTCTACATGATTCAACTGCTCCCAGAACTATTTGCTCTTGACCTTTATGTGGTAGTCACTTCTTTTCAACACTTCTCTAAAGCTTTCCACAGAAACCAGATTATAAATAATGTCTCTTCCCTCTCCCTGTATATATAATATTATGATTCAGTCTTTGCAAAAGAGGATTTTGACACCCTTATAGATAACTGTAAATAGGGCCATGTTATCAAACTGATTTCTGATGCTAAGCCTAAGTTTTTGAAAGTGTATTCTCTATTGTTGTGGCAACTACTAATTGAAATGATTAATAGTGTATTTAAGTAGTTTTATAAAGCAAGAGTTTCATAAGGATCATAAGAAAACTTCACAAGAAGTCCCCAATATATTCCTATACTATAGACATATATCTTAACATTCCTTCTGGTCCTTTCTACAATGTTCTAGGCTTATGATATAATGTTATGTGACACATTATGTGACTGCAATCACATGCCTCTTCATTATCCAAGAAATAAAAGAAATAAGTCAGGTGTAGTTCATACCAGAGATGAAAGTCTATGGAGTTGGCTTGGAGATGTGCAAACTTGTAGAACAATCTTGGCTTTAGCTTATGTGCTATGCTATCTGACTGCCATATAGTCACAACTTCAGATGAAAGTAAAAAGTTCAAGATGGGAGTAAGTACTGATTAGTGTGTCACTATTAAACACCAGAGATCAAATTCAATAAGAGTTATCTTTATTGATTATCAGACTAACATATTACAGTATACTACTAGTCTTATATACAAGTTAGAACTATAGAAGATGCTTGAGGTTTCAGTGGTGAGATACTGACAGGAGTAAGGACTCTGCTATAGGAGACTAACTCAGATAGAAGTATCTCTGTCATGAAAGATAGAATAGCTGGATTATTGATTACTGCCATAAGAGTGTGTTGAGAGAAAGGTGGCTGTTGTGAAAGATGAGCTTGTATAATAGAGGTTGAGAAAGCAGTATCATTGTGGAAATGTATTTTCTGAATAGGTAGAATTGGTATATGACAAGAAAAGAAAAATCAAATTAAAGAAAATAGATAAAAATAAAAGAAAATCAAAATAAAATATAAGGATTCAAGCATACCATGACATCTATCCCCTGTAAAGTAGTCAGAATTGAATATATTTATTATGGAAAATCTTTATACTGAATATATATATTCTTTAAAGTCTCTTATAACTGTGTTAGTTTTTTATCAAGAAAAAGAATAGCTCTATCTACTTGATGCAAGACTACAAGAATTTTAACATAGTTACAATCAAGAATAAGTATCCACTCCCACTAATCTCTGAGCTTGTTATAAAACTATAAGATGTCTAGTACTTCACTAAGCTAAATGTATACTAGAGTTTTAACAATATTTATATTAAGTCTAGAGTAGAAGGTGGCCTTTTACATGAACTGGGTGACATGTGTGACCATCATATTACACTCCTTTACTTAAGTCCAAAATAAAGTTAAGCCTAATATTTATAACTCTAACATACTATTGTGAATTAGTTTAAATTCTTTTACTTGTCTTTCATTGCTTATCTTAAGCTCTCTACATAATAGGTATTATTCTAATAATGTACAGAGTAAAAAACATCTCCAAAAAAAGTCCCAAAGAATAGAATGAGATCTTTTAAAGATAGTATAAAAAAACTTATTACTTTGTTAAAACTTAAACACCACTAATACCTATCACCTATCACTAAACTTACAGGCTTTTTCCCTCCCAAGTCACAAGTGTTATGATGTGCTTGAACCTTTATTTTTTTAAATTTTTTTTCTTGATTTTATTTTACTTTATCTTTTAGATCAATAAAGAGATATATGACTGTGTTTATATAATATATCATATAATATGATGCTATAGGTCTAGAATATGATAGAAGAAACTAGAATGATGATGTTAAGATACATAACTATGGTATATCACCCTTACAGTACATATATAGTAGACTTATAAATGACATATATAGTTTAGGATAGAATTTGTACTAATAGTATATATAGTATATGAATACATTGAGAACTCCTTATTGAGTTCTCTTGTAATCTCCACAAGATTCTTTGCTCTAAGACTATTTAGTAAGCTGCCAACTGTCTTAGTTAGTAGTCATCACAACAACAAGCCTTAAACACTGTTGCTAACCTTGTGGAGTTTGTCAAGTCAACTCTACTGCCCCTATTCCTGAACTCTGTTCAGATACTATTCTTAAGTATTGTCCAATAAGCTTCTACTAATCCAAGCTAACATTTTAGATTATTCTATCAGAGTTTCCAACTATATAATACAATTATTCTGAGGTTAGATTAGCAATATTCTACCTGATGTACTGCTTGATTAGAATGGACTATTTATTTAGAGTAGTTACTGCCTTTAAGGAACCTTATTCTATTCTCTTGGGATCTCTCTGGAGATAAGGGGTAGTTGTAAATAATAGACTTAGGATTTTCCTAGAGATTGCAAACTCTGCTAAACTCTGTGGACTTTGTCCAGTTGTCCTAACAGATAGTAACTATTCTATATACTCTAGAGTTCATTCTAATCTAGCAGAACAATGCTGATGTAACCAAGAAATGATATCACCCAGGTAGTTAGGAACCCTGATAGAAACATTTACTAGACATTGTTGGTTGATGGAGCATACAGATGGGGATGACAGAGGTGGCACTAAGCTCTAAGTATTTTGTACTGGAGGTTTGTTGGGGGGAGAAGGGGACTGATGTTGTTTTGGTTCCCTAATATAATATATACTTTGTGGAGCAGGAGGTTAGCAGGAGGTTGCGCTAGGTGAAGGACATAAGTGGGAAGAAACGCGGTCGCGCCCGTTGTCAATGTCACGTGCTATACGCGGTCAGAACGTGGCAAAACTGAAACCAGTCAAAAGAGAGAAAACTGATGTAGGTTGATGGCGCTCATGGATTTTCCTGCCGAAATATTGGTCCAGATTTTTCACCTCGCAGCCGACGATGATCTCATTTTTCAATATGGATTGCAAACATGTTTTTCCGTCCATGCATGGTACAGGGCTTTCCACGGTGGCTGGCAGCTTCGTTCACCTCGTGAGGCCTTCAATTATTTACAGAAACGTAGTTATTTCACCAAGAAGGTCGGTTATATCTTTGTACTTCCTGGTTATGTTTATAGCTGAAACCGCGAGCAAGTCTATTATCTCCACATGTCGCAAGTGGAGGGGCGCCGGCTCCGAGAGCTTGTTTCACTACCTCTTCTTCGATCACCCATCCAAACTTCTCGCTCTATGTCGTGTATTACAAACCAAATCCACTATTTCCACGACCATATCCTCGTCTCTGGGTTGGTGGACTCGTCGAATTCATTTAGCAAACCGAGATTATCGTGGCCGGGTCACCATGTCCGATCTCGAGAGTGCCCTAGTATTTGTCATGAAGCACTGCCCCAATTTGGAAATATTTATTATAGATTTTCCTATGGGAAACACATTTGGACCCATAGCCGATGTTCTGGGATATCACGCGTCCAGGTCACTGAGGACGGTCCATTGGCAGGTCCCCGCTGATGCGAGTGTGCTTGCGAAGGTTATCTGGGCGCTTGACTCACTACCTTGCCTCGTTGTTGCACACGTTCACTTTACTGGAGACGAAGACGACACAGAATCTGACTTTGGTTCTGTCAGACTGGGTTCCGCGTCCAATTTATACCTCAATTTTCAATACTTGCAACAATTATCCCTACAAGGACAATTTCAGGAGTTTTTGGAGCAGGCAAAGGGCTGGTCTTTTAGGGCCCTCCAAAGCCTGACTCTCAATTATGGTAGTCGACGCAAAGAGCCTCCCGACGTTATCGCTTTTCTTCAAAGACATGGCATGTCCCTGCGATTCCTCGACATCGATTGTATACCACCCCTCAATGTTTCGAAGATTTTGGATGCATGCCCAAATCTCCATACATTCGCACTGAACCCTGACTGGCGGATCATGCCGAATGACGGCATAGTCTCCGAGCTTGTTCGCGTACCTCATTTGAATATCACCATGATTGGCCTCCACGGTCTCTACTATGCCTTTGGTGTAGGTTACGGTGCAGCACATGGACAAGGCGCCTCTACCACTGCTCAAATCATTCGAAAATCGAATGATATGAACGTTGCAGCTCTCAACAAGCATAATTTCCCCAAACTGGAATGCGTACGGATTTTGAGTTCCGTTGTGCTTAAAGATCTTGAAAGGGAGAATGGACCATCGGGAGAAGGCATTCAGCGATATGATAACTGGTGGAATAACCTTAGTCGTGCAGGTATTCGCCTCGAAGACTGCACGGGTGCTCCTCTCGGAACGTTGCCTCTGGATGATGAGGATGACGATGGAACGACGGAGAGTGAGATGGAAATTGAAGAAGAGGAGAGTATTACAACCTCAGAATATGCTTCTAGCACTGAGACAGATACCGATAGTGCAGCTTATCAGTCTGCTGAAGAGACATTCAACAAAGAAGATGATACAGAGGATGTCGAGAACGAACTGGACCCTGGCAAGAAGCATGTTACTGAACTTCGCCGCCTGCTCGACGAGTGTAGGATCATGGAGCAAACTCAGGAGGAACTTCCTTATATTTCAATGATGACTAGGGCTCCGCCCAGCGTTTCTACTTATTCTGGCGAGAAAGGTTACGGGATCATATATCGGCAACTAACCGGCAACAGCAGTGCAAATCTGCCCTTTAACTCGATATCGATGACACATGGAAGCTCTTCAGCCTCTGGCCTGTATTTTGGCATTGGATTCTGCGAAGATGGTAAACGACCCTGCGTCAGCTTCGGGATTAACAATGAACCACTGTCATATGATGATTCGATACCCCCCTCATGCTCTCGGTCAGCCTCTCATCGTTTTTGTCACAAGACAGCGCAACCGTTCTGTTCTTCCTCTCAGTATATCTCTCAGTCACCACGAACATCTTCACAATTTGATTATGCGTCTTCGGAATCGGATATAGGTACTCTCCTTGGAGTACCACAAGATTCTCCCGCAGTATCTAGCGCTGTAACCCTTGTTGCCGATGATGAAAGCGACGATGAGTATAGATATCAATATGACGATGACGACGACGACGAGGGCGAGGACGACAATGACGACAGTTATGATGAGGATGCGGATGAAGAAGAAGACCGAAACCCAGTCACGACGTTGCGCAAACTATTGGAAGAATGCCGTGCAATGAGGGAGGATAAAGAGGAGCACATATTCAATCAGATGATGTTTGGGGGTCCGGGACCCATAGAGATGGGGATGAATTCCTACGGAATGAGTTACCCAATGGGGACAGTTGGATACGTAGGTATGAAGTCATATCCAGCCACCGCTTCTCGGACCAATCAATATCCAAGTTCTAATCCAATGTACTATAATAGTAGTAGCAATAGGCGATAACAATATTTGTCCGTGCCTGTTTTTGAGCACAACTGTACTCTACGCAGGATGAACCAACGTAATTTGAGATGACAATCTAGACCAACAAGGCTGAGTAATAGCCAAATACTCCTTTCAAAATCAGTAAGAGAATGTTACCGTTACCTAACTAGATCTTGTTAGTCCCCCCCTTTCTGTTAATCAGATACGGCAAAAGCTGAGGAAGTGCCTCTGCCGCGGAAGAATAGGGAGCCATAAGATTATCCGACGAAGCAGACTTGGATTATACATTGTGAAGACACATCAATATCAATAATATCAACGTTCGACAATCCTAGAGCGAACTTTCCAAACTCAAGATTTGCCTGCCTTTTTGGCAGCAGTGCGTAACTTGTTGATTTGTTTCTTCCAGCCGAAACATTGGTTGCAAGCTGAAGTTGATGGTGTCGAACGAAACATAAGATCGGGAGTTTTAGACACTTACTAATTTGGCCATGCTTTTTGCATTGATAAACTCCATCCTTGTTTTGGGAGACATTTGGAGGATCGATTGGCTCACGATCGATAGGGTCGAACTTGACGAAGATTAGTATCTGAACAAGGCAAGAAACATAGCATAACTTACACCATAGAAAGCGTCATTATCTTCCCTCCCGTCGTAGTTGCAGTCCTCGCACTGGTATGGTAGTGAAGTCCGACCTTGGAAAATCTCGGACAACCTACCACTTCTTTGATGTGGGAGCAGAAGTAAGCATCGCTAATCTCAATTGTCATCGCCATAGTCAGGGGACAGAAATTCCTTAAGCTGAACTCAGGCAGGAAAGACAAGTACAGTTGACATTGACAATCTGTTTATCAGGGTGGGAATGAATTTCGAAGGCATTCGTGACATTGTCAGCTGTTCTGAAGACATTAGATGTTCAAATCGATGATTGTCACACTCGTTACCCCCTATGCCGAAGCAGGCGGGCCTGGAGCAAGGCACAAATTGGAACTTATACTAGATATGCCAATAAGCTGCAATCAATTCTGAAAACACTATGCAAGGACAGTGCGACAGTGATGCACGGATAGAGCCAAATTCAGTTATAAACTGAACCTGCAGGTTCAGGTTTGTTGAAAGGAAACATACCGCAAGCATAGCTACAGAACCGAGGGCTACTTACCAATTATATCGGTAGGATGTGTAAAACTTTTAGTGGAGAACTTGTTGGAGCAAAGTAAGACAAGTGAATAAGCTCAAGGACAGTGAATTTACAGAAAAGTTGTTGTGACAGGTACTCAAATAATGATTGTTGCAGCTAGAAATGCAACTTACTTTTTATAGTACAAAACTACTTCAGTCTGAGGTGAGAATATGTGATGCAATTATATAGCATTATGTAAGTAATATAATGATATATTAGATGTAGTTCACACTTTAACAATTTGTTAGATGCAATTCACACCTTGTTATCTGAGATCCAGTAAGGCATCTCAGAAGTCCAAATATATTAGATATCTGAGAATGTGGAAAACAGGTTGGAATAATCTTTGGCTTCAGCTTGTATGCTGCACCTCTCTTTTTTATTACAAACTTTATTTAACTTGTATCTTTACAACTAGTGAACTAATTCTCACAAATCAAGTTGCACTGGAAAGCCCCAAATAAGAACTACTCATATATATATAGGATATACAACAGATTACTGAGATATCAGATCATTAGTAACTATAAGTTTCATTTACTATTATCTCAGAAACAGCTAGACAGATTTACACAATCAAACTTGTATTAGAAAGTGTTTATAGTGATATAATTAGTTGTTTTAAGTACAAACTAATCTATCTTATATATTACAGACTGTAGTCTGTATGCACACTATAAATACCCTACTAAAGTTCATATACACTCCATATATTACAACTCAAAGATCTTAGAGTTAATCAATGAATAAAACCTTGTATTAGGGTTAATACAAGAAAACTTGATAGAGTTCTTAGTACAAAGTTGTCTATCTTATATACTTTATTGGATGGTCTGTGCTACTACTGTACCTTACCTACCCTAAAGACCATATGTAAACCATAAGATCAACATATATTAAGCATATTATATAATATTATTGTTCTAAAAGGTTTTATTATATTCTATTATAACCACATAATCATTACTGTGACAATGTCATGGGCAGTTTGTAATAGTGTGACTATGATGTCACACTTAAACCCTAACCCTAAAATAAAAAGAAAGCAAAAAGCAAATATAAAATATAAAACAATAAAAAAGAAAAAGAAAATCAAGTCCAATGTTCACAACTCTGATACCATAAGGCTAACATGCTATTACTATACTATATAATATTATTTATTCCATAATTTTCTATGTCTTTCTCTGTGTTATGTAACCATATGTGACTATTCTATAACAGATATCATGCTTCTATCACACTTTGTGACTTGTATAACCATTATATGTGATCTTATATTATATTTTTTGCTCAAGTCCAAAATATTAAAAAATAAAAATAAAAAAATAAAAATAAAAAACAAGAAAATAGAATCAAGTCAAGTCTATTATTCATAATACTGACACTTAGAGGACATTCTTCAATTATCCTGCTATTTAAAAATACCATTTTTTTACTCTTAGAAGTAAGAATTATAAGCCTTTTTGGCTTAGCTACTCTAAGAGTAGTAGTTGGCTCTCTTATATTGGTCAGTTAGTTATATTAACAATGAGCTCTCTGTATTTTAGTCAATATTTAAGGTTATTCTACCTAGATTCTTAACTATCTAGTATAATAATTTTGAGGTTAGGTTAGTAGTATTCTGCTTAATATTCCATGTATAATATATGTCATAGGGTAATCACATAGGCTACAGTCACATGTCACATGATCATATAACATAGAGAAGATTGTAAAACAGATAATATTATGACTTAAGTTTTTACATAAAAATGAAAAATGACTTTTATATTGAGCAATATAAAAAAACTTAATCAAGTTCCAAGTATAAGATAGTCTACCCTATATACTACAGACTGTAGTCTGTGTGCACACTACAACTAACCTACCCTAAAGTATATGTGCTTTTCATAAGATTAACATATTGTTGCTATGCTATATAACATTATCTATTTTAGAACCTTCTGCATCCTTCTTTGTATCACATGATTGTGTTATTTGTGACTGCAACAAATGTCACACTTCTGTTATATGTGATGTCATCTCATACCCTTCATCTATATCTAAAATAAAGAAAAGTAAAAAGAAAAGGTAAAAAATAAAAATAAAATAGAAAGGAAATAAAATCAAAACCAAGTCTACTATTTACAACTTTGACAGATGATATCATACAGTATAGCAACAGCATTTTGGCCTTATAAAAATCACATGAACTTTAGGATAGGTTAGTTATAGTATATACATAAACTATAGTCTGTAGTATAAAGGTAGACTAATTATCTTGTACTTGGAACTTTATTGAGTTCTCTTGTATTACTTGATATAAGAGTTGTTTTTTGTCTTATCCTTTAAACCTAAGTCATAACACAAAGTTTCTTACCATTTAGCATAATTATTCTATGGTTATATTAGTAATATTCTGTCTGATATTCTATTTGATTAGTATAAACTCTTTAGGTATTTAAAGTAGTTTTTCCTCTAGGAAACTTCATCCTGTTCTCTTAGGATTCTTTAGAGGTAATTAATATATTCAATAGTCATGAACAATAGACTTAGGATTTCTCTGAAGATTATAAACTCCACATAACTCATAACTTGTAGAATTTGTCCAGTTATTCTAATACTAGTTGCATATTTCAGAGGATACACTTAGGAAAATTGGAAGATTATTTTATCTAAAAAATAGAGAGATGTGTCACTGCCAATACTAGAAGATAATTTTAGTTTTAGTTGATTTTTAGGATAAGAGTTATAATATAACTATTAGGCTTATATATTATATACTTTGTCTAAGATAGTATCTGGGAAAAAAGAGACTGCATCACTTCTTTCTTTCTTACTATTATCTCATATAGTAGCACCTAAAAGAATTTCAGCAAATACATCTTTTCTCTTTAACTTAAGTATACTGTCAAACTTTCAAGAACTCTCAACAATATGACAATGAACATGAAGATCAATACTTCTAGAAGTCAGTCTGCTTTTTCTAACATTAACAGCCCTAGAGTTTCTTTAGTTTATTTAAAATTTTTCTCTTTGGTTTATGTGGAGTATGTTCAAGCTCTTGTAAATAATTCTTCTTAGGCTGATCAAGTTGAAATCAGTATATCTGAGGGATTAGCATTGTCTTATACAACTCCAAAGGTAGGAGAGAGTAACAATGCTAATGAGACTAAAGCTTTAGAGTCTGTGTTGGAATCTCATAGCACAAGTGCTGTAAACATATGTAACTCTCATAGTCTTGAATCATTTACTATTCCATATGCCATTAATTATCTTGCATATCCTTAACTGTAGGATAGAAGTTTTTACCTCATTTCTTTGTTTGAAGTCAATGATTACCTAGAAGATGATGTCAAAAACATTACTTGTTTACTTTATAAAATTGTGACCTTTATTAGGCAAAGGAAACTTGATAATAATATCACCAATAATATCCCACAAATTGTGGAATTTAGTCTCACTACCTGAAACTTCATCTTGTCTATTTATGAATCTAGATGGAATAAGTTAAAAGCTAACAAGAATGGTAACTCTTTTAGGCAAAGTGTTGCATCTCAGTTCAAGGTTAAGTCTTTGGTGAACAATCCAATAAATCATCAAGATTTATCAAAACTATCTTCTCAAGTCAAGGTTTCAAAAGTTTCTCCTCTGATTCTTCCAAGGTCTAGTAAAAGTATTTTGGCTAAATTAAAATTCTTTAAGAAGAACCAGACATCAATGTTCTTAGTCAAACTCTTATATGCATAAGCTTCATTAATAAGATTAAAGATTTCTTTCTGAAACTGCTATCTAATAAAGTCTCAGAAATTTACAGAATCATTAACAAGTTAGTATAAAAAGATAAACTAAAATTGAACATGACTACTAAAAGATCTTTTAGAAAGCAAATCATTATTCTTATGAGCTCTAATAATGTGGAAAGGATTATGGCTAAAACTAGAATAACTATTGTGAATATTAACAGACTTTTGAAGGGTATTAAATCTGAAGTTTCTGTGAATTTTATTCAAGCAGATTGTAAAGGTCTTCTTCTTATTACTAACAAAGTGGCAGCTACTTCTGATCTAAATATTGTCAAAAAGTATCTGAAAGAACTAAATAATGTTGACAATAGCAAAATCATGAGCTCAAGGCTACCTCAATTGAAGTCTTATCTGAAAATCCTTGGAATTTCCTACTTTGCTAAAGACTCAAATTTTTCTATTACTTCAGACTCCATTGAGCATATTACTATTGAGCATATTATCAAATTGACTCACATTTTTAATGACATCATTCTTGTATTATGTCTTTATATTATCAAAGTATTTCTAAAATTGGACATAGTAGCCATCTGAGTGAACATCTGAGATTCCCAAAGTGGGCTTAACACAAAAATACTTATTAACAGATACTTTAATATTGGAAGCCATATCACAACTATTCACAGTACAAACATGAACACAGGAGTTCTCCAGTACAAAAAATGCTGAAAGTAGGAATATACCACTTCTGTATGCCAAATTAATAGTGTTAAGTATCCAAAATGCAATGGTCTTTACAAGTTAGAACATCATAGAGACATAGCTTGGTACTGTAAGCCTAACTTCAAGACAAATCCACTGAGATTGGAAATCCCAAGAGATGAACTGTGTCCATATATTCAAGTATGCTAATTGTAAAGGCAATCATCAGGCAAACAGTTATAGTTATTCTTTCTAGAAAAATATATTCAATTGGGAGTGTCATATGTCAAGTCCACCTATTCCAAAGATGTATTCCCATAGTGATGTTATCATTATAACATCTTTGAGACAAGCCCATCTTCCATAATAGCCATTCTTCTTATAACATGTCTCTATAACATTGATGCAACAACTCAGGTATCCAGTCTTCTATAACAGAGATACTTCTATAGAACTCAGTCTTCTATGGCAGAGTTCTCCTATATGATCACTGTTAGTATCTTATTATTGAAATCTTTGCTTGGGTAGTACATTAAAACCCTGAGTATCTTTTATATTTCTGACTTGTATATAAGACTAGTAGTTATACTGTAATTCACTAATCTGATAATCAATGAAGATAACTCCTGTTGAACTCAATTTCTGATATTCAATAGTGACATACCAAATTAGCACTTACTTCTATCTTGGACTTTATCTACTCATTTAAAATTGCTACCATGTGGCAGACAGATGACATAGCACATAAACAAGTCCACATTACCAAGCATATTGCATGGAGTTTCCATACTCTATATATTTCTAAGCCAATCCCATAGACTTTTACATTCTAGTGTGAACCATACTTGATAGTATTATCAGACTTCCAAGTCTGCTGTCATTTCTGAGCAGTTCTGTTTGCTAAATCCACTATTACAGTTTCATCTGCTAAAAATATTTTTCATGCTTCAAAGTCCAATGGATTTCTTCCACCATAACTCTTCAACCCACTGCTTAGAACATTTTTCAATATAATTTCATATTTTAGTGATAATCTCACTGGAGTATATTTACCAAACACCTCATAATGCTCAAGACATATCCACTAAAGAAACTGATCATCTCCAAGGTCTCTAACCTGTCTAGATAGTTTTACCTGTCTCTAGCCCTAGTATTGTTTCTGTGGACAAGAATCCTAATTGGGAGGATGCTCCTACTACTAATTCAGCTACTAATAGATCTAATTCTATTACTTGCTCACAGTTAAAACTCCAATACAGCAATAATACTAATGAGCAATTAACTAACATACTTAGTCATATTGTAAACACATTTACTGCTAATCAAAATCCTGATCCTAATTCTAATTCAAGAAGAATTAAAGCCTGCATTTCCAATACTTTCAGCAATACTGAGCCTGACAAGCTCAATAATTTCTTATTTCAATGTTGTTTTTATTTCTGTACTAATTCCATGTAATTCAACACAGATATTGTGAAAATTAACTTCACAATAACCTATCTCACTAGAGTCACCTAGGACTGGTTTGAAGTAGGCCTTAACTAGGAAGACTAGAGCATTCTACAAGACTGGCTCTCTAACTAGAACCTTTTTGTTGATAAATTACATCAGTACTTTGGTCTTTCAGATCCCATTGGTGAAGCAGTTACCATACTAGATGATCTCTGCATGAAGCCCAATGATAAGATCTTTACTTACAATATGGATTTCATGTGCTATGTCTCCCAATTAGATTGGAAGAATAGTATTCTGTGCTACCACTATTACCAAGAGCTTCCCAATCAGATTCAGAATCTTATTTTTATCTAGGAACAAGGTAAACTAAACTTGTTCTAGGATATATATGCTTTAGCAATGACCATTGATCACCACTACTAAGAAAATGACCATAAATGCCATTATGCTAGACAGACAGAAAAAGAGGCTTTTAAGTCTCACTTCTAAAAGCAAGATAAAGCTTCTTCTGCTAGTAATGCTATGACCTTTCAAAATAAAGCAAATACATCTTCAGTGGCTTCATCTGCCAAATTATTTTTTTCTAATGTATTATCTCCTGCTCTTAAGAAACAATCTAACTCTTCATATATAAACTTTTCTTCTAAGTTAGCCAATAATAGCAAGTTGACCAGTAATAAACACAAGAAGTATCTTAAATATAACCTATGTCTCTATTACAGTACAGGAGACTACAAGTTGGACTCATATTCCAAGAAGCAGACCACAGTCACTCCCAAAGGTCATAGTATTTCAGTAGCTACAAACTCTCTTGCAGCTGTTTCTGAGAAATCCTTGGAAAAATAAAGAGTAATCCCTAAAACTCTATACAGACTGAGTGCTATATTGAACTTCCTTGTGTAATCATGAGTTTCTTTTAACTCAATGCATCTATTCTTTCTGATCCTTACTCTCTCTTTGTCTCTCTTAATTCTTGGTTAGGATTATTTTAATAAAACTCTGTTTTGAGCTTTAGTTGATTCTAGGTTTACTCATTACTTTATAGACTCAAAATTCATGAATATTTACAATCTGAAGATATTCACAATCCTACTAGTTATTCTCTGCTTTGTTATAAGACGAGAAAGTGTGAACAAACTTTAGTGAGATATTTATAGATAGTTATATTATTAGTCTATGACAAGAGAGAGAAGGCACGTGACTAGGAAGTCACATGACATTATGTCATAGGGCCTAGAGTGGTCTAAAGCAGTCTAGAAGGATCGGGAAGAGTCTAGAGATAGAGTGATATCAAAGAATATGTTAACAGCATGGTTTCCTCATGGTGTACACATGGTGCATGTATGGATGACGGAGATGAAGAGTAGGGTTTAGGGTATGACATCAGGGCACATATATATGGCATGCTAGCCTTAAGGTAGATATTAGGTGAATG
>Ga0157368_1000548_pt1 | contig 17458 bp, 18 predicted proteins | sample AttbisABBM3_FD_113146 | JGI IMG/M metagenome (GOLD analysis project Ga0157368, IMG submission 113146) | Fungus gardens microbial communities from leaf cutter ant in Botucatu, State of São Paulo, Brazil - Atta bisphaerica ABBM3 | ecosystem: Host-associated > Fungi > Mycelium > Unclassified ...
GCCCAAGAACACCTGAAAATATCTTGGGTTTATCTTCAACAAGAAACTGTTATTTCACTAGCATATCAACTTTTACACCAACAAAGCAATGGTCAATTGTATGAAATTCCTTAGAAATTCCACCAGTGGCCTTATCCTCCTTCAGAAATGACTTCTTTACAGAAGTTGCATCCTCTCTATTGCCCTATATAGTTATCAACTATGGTTTTATAACAAAGCCCCTTTATCTTACTCACTTAGAGTCCTTAACCAAATGCAACATAGAGCTACCATCTGAATCCTTGGCACATTCTGTATCTCCTCATCTTTTGGGGTTGAGGCCATTACTGGTCTCATCCCCATCAATCTCCACCTTCACAAATTAAGTGGTCATACTTAGTTACATGCATATTCGCTTCTTCACAATCACATTCTGAGATCACTTCTAGAGTCAAGATCCTCTGAAAATCTCAATCATCATCCTCTCTCTCTCAACTTTCTTATCTACTGTCAAAGGGAAAACATCAAGGGTTCTATTGTTGATATGGATAATAGATTCAATAAAGTTCTTCCTTTTTTTGATCTGTTAAATATAGAATTTTCTCCTAGTTCCTGTTTAATTAACATTTTCCCTAGTCGTCTCATCATCTTTAAACCTCTTATACACACTCATTATCTTGGATGCTGAAGTCAAGAATAATGTTGCTATGTCCATTACTCATATCCATATTCATGACAGACCCATTATGTAGCCAATGTTACATTAGCTGAAGTTAAGCTTTTTGCTATTAGATGTGGCATCAACCAGATGACCAATCTTCTAGAGATATCAAAAATCATTGTCATCACTGACTCCATCCATGCAGCAAGATCAATATTTGACTCTTCTATTTACCCTCTCCAAGTTCATTCAGCCACCATTTCCAAAGAACTTAGGGAATTTTTCTCCATGAACAGTGACAACTCGATGAAGTTCTGGGAATATCCTAGCCGATGTGACTGGCCCCTCTTCAAAGCTGTTGACAGGGACACCAAACAGTTTTGCCAAATTCTGATGCTTTCTTGCAAATCATTGTGGGACTTTAGCAAAAAAAGAGAGTGTAATGACATTATTCACAACTGGAAAATGACATTCCAGGCTTCAGATCTGAAGGGTTGGCAATTCCTAGATCTTGTTGACAATGACAACATTTCTATTGAGCCCTCCTACTCCAATGGGAGGTCTTGGCTCAAATTTATAGGTCACTCTAATTTGTTATGCACAAGGGTGATGAGAGCCATCGTAAACCATGCCCCCATAGGGGAATATAGGTTGTGCTTCTTCCCTAAAGAGGAGTTCAAATGTCCATGTGGATCTTATCCTATCAAAACAAGACAGCACATTCTCCATGAGTGTCAAAGGTTTAACAATTATTGGAATCTGAGAAGAGACTCTCTGAGTTACTTCATCCTCTTCTTAGAATTCAATAGTAGTGCTTTTGCATTTGATAATGCAATCAAGTAGTTGAGGCTGGTCGGTAGCGATCTCATATGCATTCAGTTTCTTTTATCTTTCTTCTCTGTCTCTCTTATGTTTCCCTTTCTGTGTTTTCTTTCTTCCTTCTCTGCCTTCTTCCTTTTCTCTGTTTCTTTCTTCATTTAGTCTGCTTGTTTTTGTATGTAGTTACGATGTAGCTACCACGGTCTGCCCTCGCGCCCCGTGTAATAAAGTGTTGATTTAAAAAAAAAGGTATCCATCAATCACACCTACCATTCATATACCGGGGAAGTCCTATTTGGTTCCATGTCGTGATAGTCGCAAGTCATGGCTTAAACAAACATGCACAGTGCATGTAGGCATTAATGTAACTTAGGTTCATTCTATATACCTAACTTCTCAAATACTGGTTTTGAGGCTTCGTAGCAGAAACTTACCTCCAATACAAGAGGGGCTTCTAACAGGCAACCGCGGTTTCCAGCACTCCTCAATCCAAGACTTACTGGCCTATAACACTGAGACTCAGCTTCAGGAGCCTCTCCAGGAGGGTATTCGAGCTAATGATATTCGTACCTATAATTCAAACTGCCATCGGCACCAACACCCTTCCTCAGGACTTCTACGCATGAGGGGAAACCCGTCTGTCCAATAGGAGAGGCATTGACTGGCGTTGAAGGTTGTTTGGGCTGCTATTAACATGTCGAGATACTTTCCCTCCAGCATGGCCTCTGCCTCGAAGAGAAATCGATATGTCTCCGCGTAGATTTCCCGCAGGCCAAACGTTGAAGATGTTGCATCCCCTCCTAGAGGGTTATAATCCTCTGATCGACCCATGTTAGCTGCATAGGAGCGTTTAGTTTAGCTAACCTACGCCATTGAGCTTGGCAATTGATATTACTGAGGTAATCAGCTTGGATGTCGGTTTTGGTCTTGCCTATCTTGCTATAGGTTATTATAGGTATACAAATCATCCCGTGTGACTGACGACTATTCTAGGAGAGTCTGAAAATGTCAGTGGCGACGACCAATTGTCTGTCTGTATTGTTCTATCAAGGCTTCGACTTCAATTTTGATTGATACATCAAGGCATGCAACAGCTTAATCCACTTCGAAAGCCCAAGTAGTTTCCTGTGCTATTCCTGACGTACTTCTATGTAGTTCTGGACTTGTTCGGATGAAATGTTCCTATATTTGGGTCGCCGCTCTGCGTCATGCATCTACGCCGCCTCTGGTCTCGATAAGACTCTACCGCCCGCATATCGTGAAACTGGAAATGAAAAGAGCATAGTCTGACTCCTTTACTAAATTTAGAAAAGGGGTTGACATAACCCTTCGTCTAATTTCAACTTGGACTGTGGCATTCGCATGGGGATAAAAGCTACGCACTGCAGATACTTTAGCCTGCTTACCCAGGGTTGATACTCCACCACAGTACGTTCTGTCTCCTGACTTCATATAAGTAGACCTGCTGTTGACACCAAACCCTCTGACACAGAAAACTCATCTTCTGAGACTTTACTTTCTTGTTGTGCTTCGCCATACGTTTGATTGGTATGAGAACTCAACATGAAGTATACATTTCAATTCTCATTACCATAGTAGAGATGAAGAATTTTGCAACTATTGCCACCGTTATCGCATGCTTGTCCTCAGTCGCAGTTACGTCTCCGACTCCTGAAAACCCAGCTTTACCACCGTGTCCATCTCGCCTCCCTCAACATTTTGGAATTGGACCTGTTTGCAACCCAGATACAACACCCAACCCGACATCTCACAATTCCTCCGACTGAACTCGTCTTTGTACTCTGCAGGATTTGTGGCAGGGAATCATAGACGGTCAATATATTTCAACATCGCACCAGCTGAGTCAGTAAAGGGGTCACTTAGTGTCATACTGCTCGCACTCGTATTTTCGCTTTGAAATATGCACATGTTAGTTGAATCTCTGGACCCTCTCGAACTCGATACCTTCAGTATCTCATCTTCCGAGGTTTGAACATGCTTCTAGGACAGTGATGATAGCTCAGTTTTGGGCAGTGAAACAGCGAGTTAAATGTGGCTTATCCAGGAAAAGTCAGAGACAATCTGCTGAGTTGATGAAGCTGCATATTATATGAAGTACTTGTTCATAAACAATCAGCTCAAAATTGTGTTCCTGCCATCATGTATCATTCTGGAGCTTGAACCTCCCACCTTCGTTCTGCTTCCAGGCGTGAAGGAGCTGATGAAAAAATAGGGAATCGCACCAGGGATCTGAAGGGTTTGTTGATATGTTCGTTTCATGAATGCTGACACCACTTTGATATGACTGTCCCATCCCTGCTCTACATACCATTAACGCCATGGGAGCTCAATTCTGTTTCCATACCAGGTGCCTTCCGAGCCACGGGTCATTTCCCCTGGCTCTGATTACAAGACCCACATTGCATCTTCAGAGCGCTGGAATCGCAGCATTTCGGGGGGAGACTGAGAACAGAAGAAAAATCGAAGAGTTGAAGCAAGCCTGTGCTGCTCTCTGACGCCTGTGTGTCTGAGTCTGGATTCATTCTCTAAAGTAGCCCCCCTCAGATCAAGGGGAAATGCTTGTTGGTCCTTGGGAATTCGGTAGCTCAGTAGCAACCAAATGAAGCTAACTCATCAGACATGGTCAATGCAGTGCCAGGTAAATAGTACACGGGGCAAATATCGAGCAAGAAGCCGACTGAAAACCGCAGGAAACATATGCCTAGAATCCTAAGTATTGAGAAACAAATTGCCGGAACAGATCCACGCGAAAACGCTCAGACTAGCCTAGCTTTCTCGGCAACAGGAATGTAGAGGACCTGCGACAGATGTATATAAGTGTATGCTCTCAGTCAACGAGGTACTGAGCATGTCCACCGACGGCTTCAAACGTCCACCAATGTTGAGATAATCAGATTACCCATTTGGGCTGCTCAGGGACGTAAGCAGTGGTGGGAACTCTCGCAATATCACTACTAACATCCCTGATAACGTATTCGTGATGTCGCGGACGCATAATTGAGCCGTATTTGGTCACAACCTGACTCACCTCTTCACCCTCCAATTTGACTCGGGTCTGAACGCGCTGACGGTTGCGCTTAACAAGTTTGGAGACAGTGTAAAGAGATAAAAGAGCAACAAAAGCAAAAGCCCCGGAGAACACGGCTTGAGGTGTAGTGGCACCACCGGTGATGATCTCGGCGACATCGAAGCTATCTTTTGTACTGCAAATATCCCTCCACTGTCTGTTGCTGGAGATGGCAGCATTCTAGACAACATTTGAGTGAGAGATAAGGCCGATAGGCGACAGTGGAAAATACCTCAGCGCGATAGATGAATTCAGTCAAAGGTATATCAGCACGGTGGCCAAAAACGTGGACATCCTGGAAGTTGGCACGAGTACCGTTCTTGAACTTGATGCGGAGGAAGTCGCGGATATCAGGAGGAGACCCACGGCGGAGTTCGATCGCGATGGCAGAGGAGTAGTCAGCTGTATCGAAAAAAGGGAACTTAGAGGATCTAATTGGTGTGAAGGATGAATATGCTTACGAATACCCTCAAATTCAGGGTTCTCTTGAATAATACCAGTTTGGCGGAAGAAGGAGATGAAAGGCTGATAGGTCGTCTCGATCAACATGAACTGCAGAGGATCACCATTGAAAGCAATTCTCTCGAGGGAACTGAGGATAGTATGAAGGAGGGTGCGACCAGCAACTTTGTAGTTTCATTGGGTACTAACACAAATGGAATAGACCACAGTCTGCACTTACTGTTACCAATACCGTTAATATCATCATCACCGAAGATACCGTTCTCATGGAAGTTAGCAAAGTGACGAGCCTGCTCAATGAAAGTGGGAGGGAGACGATAGGCATAGGTCTTGTTGTGGATGAGTTGAGTATTGACGAAATCATAGATCTAATATAAAAAGATCCACTGAGTTTGACATGATGATGATATATGATTCGCAATGCTCACGTTCCAAGCATTCTCGAGGGCAGTAGGGCGACCGAAGACGTAGTCCTTAACACCCCTGAAAAACGACTCTGCTTGTTGAGCCTTCTTCTTGAAAGCATCGGATGTATAAAAATCCTTGATATGCTTCTCGAAAGCAGGGCAGTTGGTCCAGGGTTCAAGGGAGCGGTCGTTACCCGGTTCAACAGTCTCGACTTTGAAGAAGTCATTTTGGGTCTATCCCCCGCGCCTTGGCTTGGTAACTTACCAGGAACGTATTGGTAGCCACCGAGCGGGGCAACAATAGCTGTATCATTGGCAAGAACAATCTTGTTTCTGGGTGTGGGAGGGAAGAGGCCCTGAAGGAGGGCAATGGCAGAGTCGAAAACAACGGTACCCTCAACACCGGCCTTGACGCGAACCTTCACTTCGTTGTTATCGACCAGATCGGAACGAATGCCCTCGATATAAGAGGGAGAAGAGCTATCGAAGTAGATAGAACGGATGAGGGAGCCAAGGCGATTGGACTCGACCTGAGGAGAATTATTCAACAAACTGGCGCGAGGGTGATAAAACCAATCTCAATGCAGACCTCACCGAGAGCAGTAGTTTCCGCATTGGAGGCAGCATAAGTGTAAGGGTCCTGATAAAGATTGTACCTATCACCATTACGGGCGATGACTATGACGCCGAGAACTGTTGATAACAGCATAATGTGGAGTAGACCAGTGAAGAATGGTATGAGAGAGAAGGACTAAGAGCTGTTGGAAGACAATGTCGCATTTTCAACGTTCTTATAAGAGGTCTAGTGGGTCTGGCGGCCGTACAGCGTGTATCTGAAACTACATTCGCGGTGAGGATCTCGCATGCTGATGAAGGAATAGCTGTCACATTGTATTGAATTTGCTAGTTTTATGCTTTGCATGAGGCTGCCATGCTCAATGAGTTGAGTTGAGCGCACGGGTTGATATTTGAAAGTGCATTAATAAGAGACAATTCCTTCTGCACTGCAAGCTCACACGTGGAACAAGCTGCTTTGTCCATGAATTCCAGCACGATATCATGCGAATAGTGTTCTCTGCGAAGGCCTCGAAGTTACCATACAGGTACCTGCAACGTGTGGCAGGAGGCGACAGTTTGAGATGTCTGAAACTTTTAAAGGAAAATGGTTTCGAAAGTAGACGAAGGTGTTGGGGCCGGTTAATGTTTTCGGGCCAAATTAAAAACAAGGAATGATTACACAACCATCGGCCGAGAAAAGGCTATGTATCATCGTCCTACTTCACCCGTCAGTTCAAGCAAGCGGTCAAGCTTTACTTCTTCCGCCTTCCTTTGCCTCCCTTGCCAGTAGATGCATTTCCAGAGGCTGGAATCTCAGAACTAGCACTTCCTTGTGTCACACCACCGCCCCCTCCGCGTTTCCTACGTCCTTGATTGAAGATAGAGCGTTCACTCTTCTTCAACCATCGTTCAGGATCAGGAGGTACAGTAACACCAGGGACAACGCCAGGAGGAATACGTGACTTTCGCACTTTCTTTGGTTTCTCAAGAGAGGTCGTAGAGGGTTGTTGTGCTGAAGGGAAAGGCCCATTTGCAATGGGAGGGGCCGAGGTCGGTGGCGGTGCGGTCTCGATCGCGCTGGAGATGGAAGCGGGCAAGGAATTAATGGCACGCAAATAGTCATTGTTGATGAAGTCAAGGTGCTTCTGTGTTGCTTGAAGGTTGGTCAATATATCAGAATGTTCCTCTGTGTCCTGGGGCAACTCAGCATCTGGCATGCAAGTTCAAGGAGAACACTCACTGGGCCTGTGCTATCCAGGAGTTGGTTGTAAAGATTATATGCTTCTGAATACAAACCATTACGGTAAAACTGCGAGAGCAATATCCATCTACAAGCTCCCTATCGCAACATTAGGGAATACACGTACTAGTTGAGCTTTGAGATGAGCCAGACCTGAATCATCGGCATTCTGCTTCAGCGATTCAATTACCCTCTGGGCCTCTGCGTCCTCATGAGACCGATATAAGGCGTAAGCATGCTCGAAAGTCAGTTTTGACTTGTCCTTATCTCCATTAATTACAACAAGCGCAGCCTCATACTGGTCAGTTTGAAGCAGGAGGAAGAGTTTCGTGCTCAGAGCATCGGGATCATCAGGAAGAATCCTAAGGACTGCAAGTTTAATGTAAGCACAATACATATACGATAGCAACCACGGGATACTTTTATCACAGGTCCTGATGGCATTCACAAAATGGCCACCATCGATTTGAGAACAGAGTGACGAGAAGAGTCTTCTGGCTCGTTCTACCTCGGAGACAGGTTTATTTTGTGTGTCTTTGTGAGCTCCTGACCTGACCTTGCCCTTGAAGACTGTATTTTGGGACTTTGTTGTGGTAGTAGGTGGTGGCATTTCGAACGTCCGGTTTGTTTGTATGATCATCAGCAACTTAACATTCTCACGCTACTTGCCACTAACCATCACCAGCAACGACCAATATGTCTTCCGAGGAGTATGTCATCGTAATGCTTTAATCATTTCAATACTCACAGAATGTCTAGTCAAGTACGAGGCAGCGTTGAGGTTGATGTTGTTGAAGCCCCCAAGTCTGCGGTGGAACAACGCAAACGACCTCGATTGGACCTCTCAGCTGTGACTGGTGGCACTCGAGAAAGAAAACGCGGTAAAAGCATGTTTGGTCTCGTATTGGGAACCCTGAATAAGGCCAAGATTGAGGACAAGGAGCGCAATGCTAGCGAAGCTGTAGGTTCTCGTAACTCGCTCAAAATTTCCTGCAATCATGGTGCTTTTCTTGTAGGCAAAAAAACGGCAACTGACTGAGAAGAGATTACAGACGAAGCTACGCAATGAGACTGACTCTGTTAGGCGCGCAGAAGAAGCAAAAAAGAATAAGAACGCAGCTAATCGAAAGGAAGAAGACCTACAATTGAAGGACTCAATCGTGTGTCTGGCCTCGTTTCCATATCCACACTTACTTAATATCACTCCAGTACAAGATCCGTTGGCGGCGGTTCCCTGTCATTGCCAATTTCTTGCTAACATCTGATACGATCCCTGACGATGACCCGCCGCCGCCACCACAATTAAATCCTCTGTTCCTCCCACCCAGATCACATCCCCCCCCCTTATACTATCTACCTGCTAAATTGACACCTGCACAAGAAACTTTTTTGGCAAGGCGAAAACAGGAGGTTCGGATATTCTTTCCACTTTAAGTTTAAGCTGAGAGATGATTAGGTCAAGGAGGCAGTCGACAAGGAATGGGGCATGTTCAAGGATGAGCGTACTGCTGGCGTTGAAGAAATAAATCGACTTCGGCAGCAAGCCATTGAAGAAGAGGCCAAAGTAAAATCTGAGCGCGATGTGATGGAGATGGATCCTGAAGCCCAACTTCCCTCCGCAGTTGAGGAAAAACTTCCTTCGCCGCCATTGGAAGGAAGGGATGCAAGTATGGATATTGACGAGACATCCGCTGGGAAGGAGGAAGAGCTTGGTTCTAACATTTCTACAAAGAAGGAGGAATCTATATCCAATCAAGCTGATGATGATGAAGCCGTTGAATATTAAATAGTTGCCCAAGGTGCGCGCTATCCGAACATTCTGTGCATTATTAGACTGGCTGGATTTTAAGGTATAAATATTTGTTGCCGTACGTTGCCTTTTATCTTAATCTTCCTTTGAGCATGCACTCGTTTCTGTTCTATGACTCATATTCACACTGATTTTTGGAAGCGAAATCCCTATCATGTTTGTAGCACTGCTCTTCCTCAGATCCAATATACAGACAATGAGATCTTCTGAAATGCCGCTCCCTTTGTGGCCAAAATTCCAGCACAAAGAGACGGGTGCATCTCCATGGACTTGTAATTAGGATCTAACAAGTCAGGTAACATTAGGCCGCGACTAATGCGCAAGAGTTGAACATTCTGTTGAAGCATCATTCCATCTTCCTCTCCAAACTATGAATGCATGAGACCTCAATCTTGATGTCAGCCACAAAACATACTTTGTGACGTACTTCACTTTTCCAAGCATGTGACTTTATTTCTAGAATTGATCATTTGAATTCTATCGGTTTGCTTGTGTATAATAATGCATGATGAGAAACTTCTTGCTTTTGGATTTTCTTTGTTTTCACAATGTTTTTTATCAAGTATCGTAGCAACTACTAAGTCATAGTAACTCAGGCTTATTAAGATTACATAGTTTGTACATGTTACATACCAATCTGGCCACATCTGGTCATGTTATGACTTAAGTCCTAGTATGGAGACAAAAGAGCAACCTCATATTGGTTAACACAAGGGTAGAATTCCTAGTATAGATGAGTCTACTCTATCTACCTTTAGTACATGGTCTGTATGCACTTTATATCTAGCCTATACTAGATATTATGAGTTATGTATTTGAGAGTCATCTTATCATAAGATATATGATATCACTCTTCTCCTGTGTCACATGATGTTGTGACTGAGACTGTGACATTTGTGACATCACATTGTCCTCTTTTACTAAGTCCAAAATAAGAAAGAGAATAGAAAAGAATCAAAAATAAAAATAAGAGAAACTTAAATAGTAGGAGAGAAATAGAAAAGAAACAAGTTCACTGTTCTTGAATTTGACACCACAGATAATACCATTCTTATTCATGCTCTCATCTGACATGAACCAACTTTCTCTATTTTATGTTGATCACTTTTTAAACATTCTTGCTAGACTTTCTGGCAATAATAAAGTACTCATCTCTAGAAAAAACCTAAGAGAGCAGAATAAAGTCTGCTTATCAGAAATTTTCAAAGTATTATAACTTAAACCTAAGTATTAAGGCAAAAGTATACTCATGTATTGAGTAATACAAGAGAACTTAATAGAGTTCCTACTACAGAGTAGTCTACTTTATATAATTCTAGAAGTTAGTTTGTATGCTATTCTAAAGTTATAACTAAGTCTTTTAGTAGTTTTCATAATGTTCTACTAAGTCACATGACTGTGTGACTGTGACAGTAATATCTATCATACTTTGCAATATTTGTAACTATCATATATGATATCACATTATATTCCTTAGCTAAGTTCAAAAAAAAATAAGAAAACTAAACTGTAAAAGAAAAAAGAAATTGAAAAAAACCATACTCTTTCAAGATCACTTTTCCAGAGAAATTGTTATGATTTAAGACCAAGAGCCTTATATTGGGTTAATGTTAGGACAACTGGGTGAAAGAGCAAAGTACTTTAAATCTCTAAGAAATCCTAAGTTTATTGTCTAAGAAATTACTGAATTATATACTTATTATTAAGAAATCCTAAGAAAACAGAATAGGGATTCCTGAAGATGACAACTACTTTATATAATAACAGGTCCATTGTTACAACCTTAGCTTGGCTCAAGTTGCAACTTAGGCAAAGACTTGAGTAAGAGTGAGAGATTAAGTCAATTGGTAAAGTGTAAAAATACAAAATAGTATCTACAGCTATATATACCTCAAGACCATATGTAATACATAAGAAAAATGATGAGGAAAATATAATGAAGCCTCAACTACTACATGAGATGCTGACTGATTATACATGCAGATAACACATAGTATAGCTGATTATTAAGTTATAAAGGACAAACTCTAACACCTGTTATCTATAAGCTGACCATCTTGTAAATATGAGGTATTGATCATAACATTCATTCTAGAATTCTGTTTATATAAGCAAGAAATAATAATACTTAAGTAATCAGAAACAGCTTAGAATAGAAAAACCAAAATAAAAAAGAGTAGGAATACTTAGTAGGTACTTCTAGAGTGTGGGAAAGTAGATAAGCAGATGTGCAGATGACACTAGAAGACTTCAGAAGACTAGAGAGTATTGCAGAAGAGTAAGAGAGCATATAAAAATAAGCTTAATAATCTATCTAAATAGTTGAAAGTATTAGTATGTAGCTTGAAGGGGTCTAGAGTACATGAAATTAGATAAGTGGATGAGTGCAGATATGAGAAAAGGCTATGTAACATAAAACAGACAAAAAACATAGAAGAAAAAAGTCTTGAAAATACCAGTCCCCTTACAGTTAATACAAGAGAACTTAATAGAGTTTTAAGTACAAAAGTATCTATCTTATATACGCTAGACTACTGGTCCATACTACACTAACCTTAGCCTACTCTAAAGGCTATGTGTATTACATACTGTCAATATATGTGATAATATTATTGTTCTAAAACTTTTTATATTCTTTTGTAACACATGATCATGTGACATGTGACAGTTTGTGATAGTTATGTATAATATCATGCTAACACCTAACTCTAAGTCTAAAAATAAAAATAAATAAAATAAAAATAAAAATATGAAATGAAATGAAAATAAAATAAGTCTATTGTCTTTAACTTTGACAGAAATGGACTTTTACCCCTGTTAGTTTCTCTCCAACTTTTTTAGATACTCTACTTCAAAATTTCTATTATCTTATCTATACAACTACTATATACTTTCTGCTGTATACTTCACTAGCAGTTTTCCCCTTCTAAAATCTCTATCTTCTACTCTGTTTATCTTTTCTTGACTTCTAACTTCTGTACTCATTCTTCCTTTAAATTTTACTACTGTCTCTCTTATATTCTCTAAGTCTATCTCCTTCTCCCAGGTATTGTGCTCTGCTATAAAGCCCTTCCATCTAACCAAGTACTTAACATATTCTTTTTTGAGGATTTTCTCTATTAGTTTTGGTTCTTTTACTCTCTATCTCTTGATTGGTTTTTTATATCTTACTATCCTACTGATATTTACTACTAGATGAATTCTCATTAACACTAGCAGTCTCAGTTTCACTATATTGGTTAACACCACTTCTTCTATCATATAAGAGCCAACATATTGTTCTGTTAACTTTCTCATTAGCTTCTCTTTGAATATTAAGTTTTTTATACTTAGCATTACTTTATCATCTCTTTTTCATGCTTTCACTTTCTTCTGTCTCTTATCTACTTGCTACTTCATCTCTTCCTAGGCTTTCTTCAATACTGCTTCTGCTTTCTCTTGTACCTTTCTCATTCTCTCCATAAACTCTATTGCTGTCTTTATCTTCACATTTCTTCTGATATCTGCTCCTATCCACAGTTCTCTCCTATAACTTTCCATAAATGGTGAAACCTTAGTTATTGTGTGGACTTGGTTATTGATAGTAAATTTGGCTATAGCTAGCCATTCAGGCCAGTTCTTTTGCTTATAATTCACAAATAACCAGAGGTACTGTTCTAACTCCTGATTCATATGTTCTGTTTGACTATTTGTCTGAGAATAGAATGCTGTTGACAATTTCATCTGAATACCTAGCATTTGGTTCAACTCCCTTGTCAAGTCTACTGCAAACTAAGAACCTTTATCAGATATCATGCTTTCTGGAAGTTTATATAGCTTTCACATATTATCTTTGAAAAGTCTTACCAATTCTTCTGCTGATGTCTCCTCTATTATTACCACAAAGTGCATTATCTTTGATAGCCTGTCATATACTATAAGAATTGCATCTTTTTCTGTTACTAGCAGCAACTTAGTGATGAAGTTGATTGTCAAGTGTGGACTTCTCTGGAATCTCATTTGCTATCAGTTTTTCATTCTTTGGTATAAGTCACAACCCTCTATATCTTCCTATATTCTTTATTACTTCTGGCTACTAATAGTTTCTTGTCACTGATTCTATCATCTCTTACTTTTCTCCATGTTTAGCCATTGGTATATTGTGATGTAACCATATAACTTCTAACCTTAAAGCCTTATCCTTTAGAACATAAACCTTTTCTTTCTTTAAGACTACTTCACTATCTATTTCTCACTCATCTTCTCTTAATTTTTCTAGTATATTAACTTTTGGTCCTTCTACTACTACTCCTGCTAAACTACATATCTATTCTTCTTTTATTTATTTTTAAAAAATTTCTCTATTGTTTTCTATTCTTACTTTTCAATCTGGTCTTCTACTTAATCTATCTACTTTTTCTATTTTTGTTCTAAGTACATGTTTCAGAGTAAAGTCAAATATAAATAGGTAAAGAGCTTATCTTGTTTATCTCTAGTTTAACTTTTGTGCCCTCATGAAGTATTCCAAGTTTTTATGATTAGTTCAGACTTCAAACTGAAATCTTATGCTCTTTAATAAGTACTTTTAATTTTCCAAGCTCTGTTATAACTTAGGCCCTAGAGATTAGACAAAAGATAACTCTTGTATTAAATGATATAAGAGAACTTGATAGAGTTCTCAGTACAGACTATTTTACCTTATATACTACAGTTCATGGTCTGTACACCATTTACTCTAATCTACCCTAATATTACATGTACACTCCACAAGACCAATATATCTTAGCCATGTTATTATAATATTAGTTACTATAAATCTCTTTCTTAATCTTTCTATGTGACATGTGACTGTGACTGATGCAAAATATCATGTTCTTATCACATTACTCTCTCTACTTAGATAAGAAATATAAGAAAAAGAAAAAGAAAAAGAAAAGGAACATAAGAGTTCAAGTTTATTCCTATAATTTCTGATAAGCCTCTTATTACTGCTAATATCTCTTTGTCATAAATTTCATAGTTGTATTCCATCTCATTCAATAACTTAAAGATATAGGCTCACATTTTATTAATCTCTTTCTACTACATAGTCTGATATATTAACTTCTATTCTCATTTTTTTTTGTCTCAGTCTAGTATAGCTAACACTAGTTTTTTGTGAATCTCCTTTTCAACTCAAATGCCCTCTCTTGCCTTTCTCTCTATTTCTACTTCTGTCCCTTCCTTACTAACTCATATAAAGATCTAGCAATCTTTGCAAAGTCTTTTTTAAACTGCTGATAGTAATTGGCTAGTTCTAGAAACTTCTGAACATTCTTGATCTTTTTGGGATAACAAATAGAGATGTTCTGAGATTGATTAAAGTGATGTAGTAGTTAGAATGAGTGAGCTGCAGGCTAGAGTTAATTGACATAAAAAAGAATACTCCTAAATATAAGAATATATTATTATATACTATGATAATTACAAAGAAAAGTATGAAAGCTCTAAATCAAGCTGTAATTATTGATATAAGAGCAGACCATTCCAGAACTGCCTTTACCTTCTCTTCTTCTATTTTTATTCTCTTAGGTCTGATTACTACTTCTAAGAATCCTACTTTCTTGAATTTCTACTCACACTTCTCTAGTTTTACATATAAGTTGTTTTCTTCTAATATTTTTACTACTTTCTCTACTACCTCATTATATCTTTCTTCTCTGTTCCTACTATTACATCATCAATAAAGCTAGCCACTTTCTAGTGTTGATCAGATTCCTTAGTATTTTGTTTATTATGGCTTAGAAAGTAGCTGGTGAGTTTATCAACCCAAAGAACTTCACTATTAGTTTGAATGACACTTCTAGTATTATGAGCATAGCTTTCCACTTATTCTCTTTCTTTATTTGTACATTATTATAATTCTATTGTAAGTTTAGTTTAGTAAATACTTTCTTTGTATCTATATTGTTATAAGTCAAGACTTAGAGTTAAGTCAGAAAAGAAATCTTGTATTAAGATAAGAGAACTCAATAGAGTTTCTGTTACAAACTAGTCTTTTCTATATAATATGATATTATTTATTTTAAAACTTTCTCTGACTTTCTTGATATTATATAATTGTGTGACATGTGACAGGTCATGCTTTTGTCACACTTTGTAATATATAACATCATACTAACTCTAACTTTAAGTCCCAAATAAGAAAATAAAAGAAAAATAAAAAAGAAAAATAAATAAAGTCTATCATCTTCAACTCTGACATGTATTTTCTATAATGTCTGATATTAAAAGTAAAAGATAGTTATTTACTATTCATTTATTTAAGTACTCATAGTTCTGCACTATATGCTTCTTACCATTTTTCTTTCTTACAAAGAATACTAGTACTATCTGAGATAACTTAGAGAGTCTAATATACTCTTTGTGTAACTATTCTTGCATGAACTCCCTTACTTCCTCTCTCTCATTACAAAGAGTAGACATTTTATTTTCTTGGTATAAATATCTTCTTTAAGTTTATAGTATAGTCTTATGTTTTTCTAGTAGATATTTATTTACTTGTTATTTTGCTAAAAACATAAATCTACTTGTGGAATTGTTCTGAGACTAACTTCTTTGCATCTTCTTCTGATCTTACTTTTTTTTTTGTTTCAAATTTTCCACTCCTCTACTAACCTCTTTACTTCTATTATTCTATTTATCATTCATCTCTTAGTAGTCTTTTTCTTTCTCTCTTTCTTCTAGTACTCTACTTCTTTCCTTTTTTATTATTATTATTTCTTCATTTCTTCTTATTTTTTTCAATTTTAGTTTTTTCTGTACTGGCCTCTACTATTTTCCACATTCCTTTCTTTTAAACATCTCATCATCTTTACTTTTTCTATCTTCCAGTTAATCTCAGAGTTATGGCAAGCAAGCTATAGCATGTCTAAAATGATGTTCTATAAGTACAGTCCATACTTGGAGAGAGCAAAAGTCCAAAGGAGTTTTTGGAGTTTTGACAAGTATAAAAACTTATTAAAGCCTGTGGAGTTTTGGACTTTCTAGAACAATCTTGGCTTCAACTTATATATTGTACCTCCTACTAGTTGTGTGGTCACAATTTCAGAAGAAGGTCTTGGAAGGTGAAATTATAAGTTATGGAAATAAGAGTGAGGATGTCACTATTAACATTAGAGTTTGGTATCAACTCTAATTAATTATTGGGCTAGCTATTATAGAGTAACTACTAGCCTTAAATAAATCAAAGGAGTAATCAAGTAGAGCTCCAAGCAAATATTTTAGTAATGAAATACTGAAAGAGATTTAGGTTGGATAGAAGGAAACTCCACTGTAAAAGACCAAGTATTTGTAGAGTTTGAGAAGGGATAACTCTGCTATGAAAGACAGCAAAAAACAAGTCTAAATACAGAGTTTAATGGAAATAAGGCTAAATATATATAGAGTTTTTTGATGGAAATAAGCCCATTGTAAAAGACAAAATATATGCATAGTTTTGATACTAGAATATCTGTATTAAAGACAGATATGGCTTAGAGTTTGGACTATAATATCTTTTACTTCTATTCTCTGATCATGTTGATCTCTGTTTTCTTCCTGTACTCTTTATAAAAATCATTTACCTTTACTGTATGTTCTATTAGCCTCTCTTTGTTAAATATACCATCTACATTTCTTATATATAAGTCTTTCTATTTTATTCAGTTTAAATTTCAGCTTTCTAGCAAGTTTCAAGCTTATGACAAGACCTATGGTACCACTATTTAAGAGTGTCTCCACCATTACTCTTTCTTGTGTATTAATTCTCTCCAGTCCAATATTTACTGTTACTTCTCTCAGATATTCCTTAGGTTTTTCTGTGGAATTTATAGATAATAATATATTATTACTAAATACTTTAAGTATAGCAAATTAATTATGAAAGCCTAGTTGAGGACTTCTAAACTTTCCTCTTTTTTAAAATGTTCATTATTGTCTACTATTTCAACTTTCCTTCTCTTACTAATAATTCTCTGATTTTTATAATATTTTGCCAAATATCTAAACTCTCTATAGCTATAACAGTTTCTACTATGATCTATCTCCCTAATATATAGGTTTTATCTTGGTGCAAATCCTACTTGTTGTCCTTGGACTGGATTTCTCACTATGTCATATGCAAGTCCATCCATCTGGAAATTACATTCCTGCAGTGATATCATCTCCAAATCATACAAGTCTGTATTCCATAGTGGCCACCTTTCTTGCAACATGTCTTATGGTGGTGCTGCAACCATCCAGGTATTCCATCTTCCATGGCAGAGATATTCCTATTCAACTTGGTCTTCTATGACAGAGTTACACCTGTCAGTGTCTCAACACTGAAACCTCTGCTCAGAAAATAGAGGTTTTACTACTGAAACCTCAAGCATCTCCTATACTATCCGTTTGTATATAAGACTAGTAGTTACACTGTAATTTGCTAGTCTGATAA
>Ga0157368_1000549_pt1 | contig 17429 bp, 12 predicted proteins | sample AttbisABBM3_FD_113146 | JGI IMG/M metagenome (GOLD analysis project Ga0157368, IMG submission 113146) | Fungus gardens microbial communities from leaf cutter ant in Botucatu, State of São Paulo, Brazil - Atta bisphaerica ABBM3 | ecosystem: Host-associated > Fungi > Mycelium > Unclassified ...
GATCTTCAAGTATCCATAAAACTCAATTTTCATAAACTTTACCAAGAAACTACTCTTTTTATCATTTTGACATAATCCTAATTGTTATCAACCAATTGTCCAAGTAGACCATATTTGTTCCAACTATAGATATTATTACCTCACATGATCTGACTAAACTATTTGTGGTCTATATCTTCTCCAAACATAGTATTCTATCCCATATCACTTCCAATTATAGATTTGAGTTTATTTTAAACTTCTTCTGATTCTTAAAAACTATTCTTGATATATAACTTTATTTCATTTCTGGATATTATATTGAGGAGAACAGCCAAATGGAATACACCAACTAGATACTAAAACAATACCTCTATATTTACTACAACTACCAACAGGATAACTAGTCAAATCTTCTTTTGTTTGTATAATTTGCATATAATAATATTCTAAGTGCTATTACTAGCATCTCACCATTCTTTGCAAATAAAGACTACTACCTAAGCATCAATGTGCATCCAAAACAAGATAATGCTTCATTTTATACCTGTGAATTCACTATAGATCTTGATGAACTACAAAACACCTTAAAAACAGAGATATCTGCTGCACAATAATAATACTAATGGTTAGCTTATGTATACAGGACTCTGGCTCTAAAGTTTTAGATAGGACAACATATATTTATTAAAGCTTAGTTCTTTTATATGATGTAACCCTCAAAAAAGCTGTTGGAAAAATATCTAGAACTATTTAAGATCATCAATCAAGTTAGTACCTACTCATTCACAATCTACCTTCTGAGATCAATGCACATTGTCTACCTAGTATTTCATGTGTCTATATTTAAGCCTGTTATATCTAACACTTTTCCCAGTCAATCTGAATCTTTACTACTACCAGTTATAGTAGATAATGAATCTGAATATGAGATTTCCTAAATTTTTGACTCAAAAATTGATTATAGATATGTATACAAGCTACTTTACAAAGTTATTTAGCTAAAATACAAAAATATAGAAGAAGAATCTGACTAGCTATCTACATTTAAACTTGCTCATGCTTCTGATATCATATCCAATTTTTGCTAGGTCTACTCTGATAAACCTAATCTCTTTCTATCATTATCTTTTTCCTTTTTCTTCTTTTTCTCTTATCTATTTTCTTCTTAGACTTAAAGTATTATAATTTTTCTTCCTTCTCTTTCTACTATTAAAAACTATAGCACTCACTACTCCATACACTCTCTTCTAGTATAGATTACACTCTATTCCAATTACTCATCAACCCAAGAACCAAACCCTTTATTTCCTATCAATCCTATGAAGTTCCAAACAATAACCTCTATAATACCTAATAACCTAAAGTATATACAGTAGCATTATCAGAAAATACTTCCTATATTTAAGAATGATAGCCATCATGTGTAGTTTTCTAGTCTAATAATCAACTTAAAACCATGCCACACTTGCTCTAAGACCACTCAAATTTTCTTTTTCTGAAATATGACCATATAACAAGATTAAGCTAGATACAACATCTTGTGTTAAAGCCAAGATTGTCTCATCCATATAAGTACTACTTTTAATTCTCTTTCACCACTACCTTCCATCCAGTTGCTTTATTCATTCTGTCTTTCATATTATTTATAAATATCTCTAATAAGCATGAATTATCCTTAATATTAGTGCAATTTGTAAAGATGTAGTACATAAGCTGAAGCCAAAGGTTATTCTGACTTCTATGCTCCACATTCTTGGATGACACACAAATAACTCATTTTGGACCTTCAAGAGACTATTATCAGATCTTGGATAATGAGGTATGAACTGTATTTAACAGTCAGTTAGAGATAAGATGAGTAGCTATTCATGATGAGAAGTGGGTAATAATCTTAGACTGGTATATGATAACTTAGAATTTCCTGGGGGTAAGTTATGTAATTAGCATATCCAAAATAATAACTTAGAGTTCCTTGGAGTTATAAAGCTCTCTGTACTTCTATTCAATAGCTCTAACAAATATTTTTAGGAATAAAAACAATTTCCAATAATCTGTATTATGCCATGTAATAGACTACTTCTTGTAGTGTATATAGAAGTATATATGGACTCTTAGAATATCAGCCTAGCTTCCAGGACACAAGTGAGATTCCCTCACAATTAGGGCATTATATTATCTTATCATAATAACTGTTTGGCAACCCGCAAGTGCAACATGAGCATGCTTTTGTGGGCATGTGCCCAAAAGATAGACAGAAAAGGAAATGAGAAATGAGAAGGTAAAAATAGAAAAACAAACTCACTGACGAGCCAAAAGGCGATTCTCTCAGGGAAATGACGACATGCAGATCAGATCATCATCGTGCAAAGTTAACCAGGGACCATGAGCACGCAAAAGCCAAAAATTGTTGCAATTCGCTCGACGCCGGAACAGACTGCTCTGCTCAAGGCCACATATTCAGTCTCGTACAATCCTTCACCGAAAACCATCGCGGAACTCAGTCAACGCACTGGATTGTATGCGCGTCTTTTCTGCATTCTTAGACAACTGACGCGGTTCTCGGCTCAGACCAGCAAAGTGGATCAGCAACTGGTTTAGTCGACAGAGAACCAAGTCCAGGAAAAACGGTGAAATCATTGATATGACCTGTGCAATTGGAGACGTCACGCCTGTCATCAAAATCGAGGAAAATCTCGACGTGTCGGTGGCTGACTGTTCTTCCTCGCCATCTATGTTGGACATTCAGGTATCATCTACTACAGAGAAAGCTGGACCAGTGAAGGCTCCTCGTAAACGGCCCCCTCGTAAAAGCAAGGCAAAAAAGAACCCTCAAACTGTTATCAAAGTAGAATCACAGGAGACACCTTTACCCGCTGCTGCCGCTTCTAGTGTTCTCATGCAACGTTGCCCTCCCCAGCTCCTTCCTTTGGTCACAGTGTCTTGTCGTGCACAGACTCCTTTACCTGTTCCACCTCCTACTCGTTCTGGAATGGCTTCTAGGCCTCAAGCAAACCGCATATATTCACAGAATACAACAGCAAATGCAGAAGCTATGCCGGAAGCACACGCACATGAAAATGTACTACCGACTATTCATCGTCGACAAAATCGGCCGATCATGCGCAATGGCTTTAGGCATTCGGTGCCAAGCGACTACTACTCTGATCCTATTTCTGCTGACGCTGCTTCTCCTTACCAAAAAGATCTGGACTGTGATTCTCACCGAGCCTCGTCTCCGATCCAATCTCTCGAATGCTCTGCTTCTGATTTCGCTCCTGCTCACTCCATGATAAATCATTTTACTACTGCCGGGTCTTCAATTGGTAGGACTAGACATGAGTATTGTGTGCGCCGATTTGATTCCAGTTTTCTCTGCAGCCCAACCGGCTGCTATAGATCAACAGTTGCTCTCGAACCTTCACTCGCAAACACTGGCTGTGTATACGGCATTGTATCGAAATAATCCTGCGGTTCATCGAGCTATGTTGTTGAACTATGCTGCGCTCTTTCCGGTCATTGGACTATTGTCTGTGTTAGATCAATGTGCTGATTTTTAAGGGTACAGACACTTCTGCCAGCATTAGCTGGAACTCTGGCTGCCTCTGGATCAATCCCATCCTCTAATAGACCTACCATCCCGGCTCCGGTTTCTGTAGAATGTCCAATCGGAGAGAACGCCTTGACCGATACCAAAGTTCCTCCAAGTCTCCCCTCCTTCAACCCGGAATTTCCACTGACACTCTTGAACAATGATAACCTGGAAGTGCCCGTAGAACCATTGGGTTATTCGTCATCTGCGATGGAATCAGAGGCACAAGGGACGCAATGGGATCCAGGCTCTGACTATCTAGATTTTTCAAGCTTACACTATGATTGTGCTCCACTGAGTCATTTACAAGAACGTTTGGAACCATTTCGGTTACCAGAGAGTACGTACCTATTTGGAAGGGAAGGGGTGGTGAATCATTTGCTAGATGAACGGTTTGCTGTAGAGGAACCGTTCCAAGCAGCCATGGGACTTGTTTTACTGTCGAAACTAGGGCTAGAGTGGTAGATGCTTGTGCGTAGAATGGCTCTGCGAACAATTCAATGAATTTTTGGGATCAACCGGTCTGATCCGCTTCAAGAGTCCCACGAGAATAAGCATTTCTTTGCTCTCCATATTTTCTATTTTCTATTTTCTGTAGACATGTCTGCCCGATTCGCCCGCAGCATTCTTGCCTCATCTGCAAGGACACGTGTCAACCGACTCCCAATCAAGAGGAACATGAGTGCCCAGTCACATGCTGCTGCTCAAAAGTCCGACACACCCTGGGTTGTAAGTTCCTGCCATTGACTCTTGTCATACCGATTTTGAACTCGGTTGTGGTGACTAGATCGGAGCTGCACTTGTTTTTGGCCCTGCAGTACGTAGACGAACCCCCGTCAGAACTACCTCCATGGGTTCATTCATCCTCCTGAACACAGTTTTTATACCTTTTGTCCCCATCTGCTCGAAAGTCTCAATCTGAACACGCCATTCACAATGACCATCACGACTTTCCGGCGTTACGAAATGAAACTTCTTCGCATTCGCAAGTCTCTGAGCCTGTGCAAGTGGAAATGAAGCATGCCGAAATCATGACGGACGATGAGGGCACTCCTGCTGACGTCACTGCCTCTATTGCTCTTTCTAGGGTACGTGCTCATACGCTTTCGCTTGGACGTGATTTTGCATGTTGATAGGTGTTTTCTCGGGCAGGAGAGTGACGTGCCTAGAGATTTTCAGTCAGTGAGTTGATTGAATTTGGCAATTGCTTTGGGAAGTGGGCTCATGCGTTTCCCGAATCTCGGTAGCCAGAGACTGTGGCAGAGACCACTATAGCTGCTGAACAAGCTCCCGTTGGCGAAGAGGCTGTCCAACAGGATACTCCTGTTACGACCGAGGAACCTGCGAATAAAGAAGAAGCTCCTGTTGAATCTGTGAGTGACAATGCATTTAATCCTGCTGTCGATCCTCCGTCATGTTCACCTGATCTGAACTGGCATGTACTTTTATTCCTTCAGGCCAGCCCTGAAGCACTTGCTATTCCTTCCACGAAGACAGAGGTTTAAACCATTCGCATATATCATTATCGCTCAATAAAACATCATCTTTGTATCCTTCATTAATGGATACTATGCATCTCTGTCAATCCAGTTTACAGGATGAATTTACTCTATGATTCACTCGAAAAGTGCAAGCGCTTCGGGCGGCAAACAACTCTGATCTGTCAAGTTTCTATGGACTGTCAGATTCGGTTTCTCGTACACCAAACTCAATCGTTCTTCCTTGCCATGTTCCGTGATGGTCGACTGAATCCTCTTTAAAACCTCCTCCAGTTTCTTGAATGTCTGTTGCAGTCTTTCATGCACCGCCAGAAGTTCAGGAGACATTCGAGTGAATTTGTCAATGCGAAAGAAATTTCCTTCCCTTCGGTTGCCCATATGGTGATTTCCGGTATGAGAGAAGTAGAGCTGGGGGTATCTGTCAGTCCAGCCTATGCCTGCCGATGATTTGGTCCCAAGTTCGATGATGGCAGAATGTGGGATGTCTGCGCGACCTCGGTGATTTACTTTGATGCCGAACACCTCCGATCTTTTTTGTGTTATTGTCTGACTTCCAGGAACCAATTCTGTGGAAGCAGATGCTGAAAGGGTTTGATTCTTGCCGGAAAGCCCCATATTGGCCATGGCGTTGATGATCTCGTCTTCCATAGTGGGTGCGACTGGCTGCCACTGCTCCTCAGGCAGACACGCATCAACTTCAAATTGGACCACCAACCTGAGCTGGCCAAATTTCTACGGGCAAAAGAATTCTATCAGCTTCGCACGATAATGATGAACAAACAATCTACATAGGTCACGACGCGATAGTGCCAGGATGAACGTTCGGTTGAGGGAGGCATGGGCTTCGTAACGGTCTTGGCAAAATTCGAACTGAACGTATTTCCATGCATCAATTCCGTGTCTACAGCTTCCCAACGATTGAATATGATAGTTCTATCTCCAACCAGCTGTGTGTCAATCCTAAAATCTCTCCCCCCGACTCCTCCGATCCATCGTAGGAGTTTGCGAAGACCACTGCGATCTGTTATGAAGTCTACTGATTTCCATTCCTTGTGAGGAAATATTTGCTGTTCGTTGATGGCCACGAGAAGTGGAAGGAACGGCTGGCCTTTGAGAATGTAGTTGTTATTATCCCGGATTTGACGTCCTTGATCTGGTGGAATCTGGATGGGAAGTCTTGGTTCAGTCCAGATGTTCGGAGAACCTGTATTTGGGATAGAACGATGATAAATCAAATGAGGCGAGGACGAGAAGCTAGTGATCATACCTGGGATTACGATGGAAGGATTGTTCTTGGTGGCGTCTGGTGACCAGTCATACGAACCTATATAACGGCAATCCTTTATGACCCCCGTGACTGATTCCATGGGTTCGGTGGGCAACTCAATAGTGCGCAGGGACATGCCGAGCCCATCGGATTTAGATCTCACGGGCATCTGTTGGCTGTTCGGGAACTTGGTATGATGCCTGACTTATATAACAAACAGTTCGCATTCACACGGAAGTTTTTCTGCGTTCTGGACCGTTCGACTTTCTAATCGGTAGCAAGTTGTGACACTGTTGCACGTCTGATGAAATGTGCTTCGTCGTGTTGCTCTGCGGAAGGAGTCCGATTGTATTTTTGCGAACCTTCCAACACCTGGTGGAGGACCCAGTCATATACTAGAAAATTCCACACCTGCCCCACCTTCCCCCCGCCCCCGGCTAGATAGCTGACTAACATTGGTTCTCATTATATAGGAGATTAAAACATAATTAAATCCTTACTGAACTACTTAGTAATTTCCGGTATTTATTGTAAGTCTACAGTTATATATGAGTAAAAATTCTGATATCTATCAGAATACAAATAATACTACTCAACCTACTAATACTGCTACTTATTCTACATGTTCTCTAAATAACTGTGAGATATTAGAAAACTAGCTACTCAAAGTACTCTAATCAGATCAATATCTAATTCCCTGAGTTTTGATATTCTAAATTCAATAAGTAGTCTTCATAAAGGGAATATTGGCTAAGTCTGAATTCATTCTGAGATTATACTTGACTAGACTATCACTGGTTATCTTATCTATACTAGCTGATGTTATGAACTGCCTGTAAGAGGACCTGCCAGCTTATCAAAACTTGAACCTTGAACACTACTAATGCCTATTGTAAACACCACAGACCTCTTCTCTCCCAGACCACAAGCCTTGAACATCACCACAACTCTGTGGGTTTTGTTGAGCTAACTCTACTGTTCCCTCATCCTAAGCTCCATTAAATATAATTGTTCAGAATGTCAGAAGTTGTCATATACTAAGTCCAACTCTGACAATAGCCTATCTTTGTCAGAATTGAAGACAGTGGACTTAATCTATTTTCATTTTCATTATTTTATTATTTTAAGATATAGAGATGGAGTTCAGCATGACATCACATGTAACTGTCACAAACTGTCACATGTCATGGTCACATGATCACATGTCATAGAAGAACATAAAAGGTTCTAAAACAATGATGTCATACTAGATATCCTTTAAAGTAGGCTAAGTTTAGTGTAGTATGAACTATTAGCCAAGTGTATATAAGATAGATACTTTGTAACTGGAACTCTATTAAGTTCTCTTATGTTAACCCTAATACAAGGTTCTTCTTTTGTCTTAACACTTTAAGACTTAAGTTGTAACAATCTTTTATAGTGGTATTTATTGGGAATATATACTCAGTTTAGACATGAAGATATGTGAATGACTATAGTATTTTGTATCTATTGGGAACACATACTAGATATAGCAATTAGTCTGAGTTCTACTTTAATAAAGTCCAATAAACTCACCTCAGTTTAGATATAAAAATATATAAACTATATATTTATAGTCTAAGTAGTAGCATAACCTATATAGTTATGGTCCAAATGTTGACTAGTAGTCTGTCAAACTGTTGACCAGTGTGATCAAGCTAAGTTACTCTGTTAAAATCACAGATAATAATCAAAAACAGAAATAGATCAAGAATAAAAATGAAAAGTTCATCCTGCAATGTTATACCTCATCTAACACTCTCCTAAGCATAATAGTCACCTTCTTTATCTTATTATTCTACTTCTCCTCCTCCTCATAGCTATAAAGGCCCAAATTCATTGTGAATTTTCTAGTAGTATCTCTCAAAAGTAGTTTAGTCAGGAGGTTAGATATGTTGTCTTTACTTAGAATATATACTAGTACAAAATTACTCTTTTCAACCTTTTCTTTGACAAAGTGATGACACATATTAATATGTTTTGCCTCTTATGGCCTCAGTAAGTCTTTGTCATATCAATTGCTTCATTATTGTTGATAAATAAAGTGACAGAGTGTTCTTGAGATTAGAATATTTCATTAAAGAATGATAACAGCTATATAGTCTGTTAGACTGCTTATAACACTGTTATATACTCTGCCTCAATTGTAAATGTTATGACCGTCTTCTATTTCTTTGTTGATTAAGAAACAGGTCCTCTTTCCACATAGAAAACATGTCTATCAGTTGACCTTCATGTATCATAATCATTAATATAATTAGAGTTAATAAAACTCACAGGTTGTAAACTGGTACTATTGTAGTAAGTGATTCCATACTTGATGGTCTTCTTTATATATGCTAGCATATGTTTTATAGCTTCTTAGTGAGTTCTTCTAGTGTTTGCAGTAAATTAGAATAACAAGTTGACTGCAAATAATAAGTTTAGCCTGATAATGACTTGTAATCATATCAGGGATTCACTGAATCCAACACTTCTTGATATGGTATTCTTTTCATTTCTTTCTTTTCCTCATCAATCTCTAGTCTATCACTTGAGAAGAGCAATATCCCAACTAAAAGTAGTGTTACAACTCAAAGACCTTAGGGTTGATCAATGAATAAAACCTTATATTAGAGTTAACACAAGAGAACTCAATAAAGAACTCTGTATAGGATTGTCTACCTTATATACCTCAAACTACTGGTCTGTGAACTACTACTTTAGCCTATCCTAAATAACCATGTGTCTGCCTTAAGTATAATCCATGATATAATATTACTTTTTCTAGAACCTTCTACTGTTTTCCATTATGGCATATAATCATGTGATAGTGTGACCATGACCTGTGACATCCCACTGACCCCTGATCCTAGTTCTAAAAATAGCATAAACTGAAAAAAAAACAGAAAATAAAAATAAAATAGAATCCAATCTTTGTGTTTCTAACAAGTGAGATCAACCTTAGTTTACAACTTACTATACTAAACTTTTTAAGCATATAATATACATATGCCTGTTGTGAGATCTGTATTTCATCCTTCATTCTTTCCATCTTGATCTCTAATATGTAATTTACTTCTTTCATATTTTTAACATCATAATGCTTCTCTAACTCTTTCTTTGCTCTCTCTACTTTCTTTTTATCCAATGAACCATCTATTGTGTCATCTGTGTATATACACATGATTGTAAACTTCTCTCCTTTATATCAAGTACAGATAGTCAGCTCAGCTTGTGACTATTTATAACCTAACTCTCTGTAGGCATAGCTTAGCATCTTGAACCAGTTATGACCTCTCTGTATTGTACCATATAGGATTTTGCAAAGCTTCTAAATTATGTTATCTCCCCTTTTTGTGAAACTCTTTGGCTGCTCTATATATATGTCAAAATCAATGTTACTGTTCAAGTATGCTGCCATAAAATTAAGCTGCTACATATGAGGACCCAAAGATGCAACAATAGCAACAGCAGGTGAAAAGATTCAAGCCTTGCTGTTGCTATATATGTGTCTTCAAAATCCACTCTCTAAATCTGAGCAAAAATCTGTACAATAATTCTAGTCTTTCTATTTACCAAGTTCTTATCACCATTAAACTTTGGTATGTAAACTCACTTTGATCTAATAATGTTCACATCTGCATATGCTCTAGAATTTCATCATCTTAAACTTCTTCATTATTGGCTTCCACTATATCTTTAGATTTTTCATTATCTCATGAAAGTTCTACAGAACACTTATCTCTCTAACTACTACTACAAATATCCCAAGTACTCTCTCCTTTGCCTCCCTCCTCACCAAGTACTCTCTTGATTCCTATAGTCTTTGTGATGGTCTTAAGTCTCTTTTTAATTCTTTAACTGCCAAAGATATATCATCACCTCCCCCTACTATCTTGTCTCCTAATTTTCCAACTCCAACAACCACCTTCTCTTAGTCCAGGTTTTCTACTTTGTCCCCAAACAATGTTTCTCTCTCCTAATCCTTCTTTATGTCATTACTAGCCCTTTTATCATTCTTTCTCTTCTTTTTTATACTATTATCACTAACTGGTCCTGTGTTCTCTTCACTCCTATCAAGTATTCTTAGTGGCAATGGATTTTTATTCTTATCTTACTCAACATATTGTAGTTCCACTATCAAATTTGCAGTTCCTTTCTCAAAATGTATGTTTTGTCCACTATACATGCTTTCTGTTTCCTGATCTAACAACTTATAATTTCTTACACCAAAATGCCTAATAAAAACCAAATGTGTTGCCCTTGGTCCAAGTTTTGATAAGTGTAGGTCTGGAAATATGTATATATATGTAGTTACACCAAAAACATGAAGGTGAGCAACATCTTGTTTCATCCTATATTATATTTCTATGGAAATAGTATCTAGATTTCTCCTTGATGGAACAAGATTTCAAAAATAGACTGCAGTGCAAACTGCTTCAGGCCAATACTTCATTAGTAAACCAGAGTCAACCAGCATGGACCTTGTAGCATTCAAAATTGTATATGTTGCATTCAGCTGTTTTATTCTACTAGTGAGTATATGCAGTTGTAAATTCTAGAACAAAATCTTTCTCATTCTTAAATACTATTCATAGCTGATTGTCCTACTTTTGTTCTCAATCAACTCTTACTCTTTTCAACTTCTGTCCTGTTAAATATTCTGTCTCAACTATGAAACTTTTCAAAATCTCCAATGTTTTCTCTGTAGTCTTCACTCTTAAGAACTCAACACCTCAAAACAAGGATGTACCATTTATAATCAACATAAAGTAGCAAGTATCTCCTGTTGACTGGATATGTTCCAGAACCTTCTTCTTATGCATGACCACCTTATCATAGGGCCTAGTATGTATTTTTCTAAAAATACAGTTCTCACATGTCCCTAATATCTGTGATTGTCCAAATAAGTCTATTCCACTGACCAACCCTTTCTGATGTAAATTCCTTAATACCTCAATCCCTAGATGTCCAAACTAATAGTGCTAGTTATTTAAAGACATCACCTTTACAACTGACCTAACATTGAGAGCAAGAGACTTATGCAAGACCTTTACATAATACAATCTATCTTGACACTTCCCTCAGATCACTATCCTTCCATCCTTAAACCTTACAACAACATCATCTACTCCAAAAACAACATCTAATCCTAAGCCACAAATATTTGGAATAAAAATTAGGTTTGAGTGTAGTCCTAGAGTATGTAGCATGTCTGATAAGATCAATAGCATTTTTTTCAATCTCAATCATCATCTCATACTCCTCAAACATATTAATGTCTGCAAAACAATAATCTATTACTTCTAAATCCACTATAGCCCCAACTTCTCCAGCTCTATTTTCTCTATTTCCAAACATCTTAGTCATCAAGATTACAGCATATTTTGTCTTCTTAATGATAGTATTTGTATAGTTGTCATTTGTAACAGCATTGTAAGATTGTAATGTCTGTGATTATGGTTGATTTGGATACTATCAATTATTGAAACTCTTTTAGTCTATTTGCTGTCCATACTGCTGCTGTTGTTGCTGACATTGTCTACTAAAGCTAGGTGGAAACTGGCCTTGTTTTCCACCTCCAACCTAGTAGCAATCCTCAATCAAGTGGCTAGGATGTTAGTAATTCTTGTTTTCACAGACCACTTAGTATGAAGTACTTGCTTGCAATATAATAGAAATGGTTGATGAGTTCACCTCCTTTTGCTTACAGCTACTAATTCTTAACCAATAGGTATTAAGTTGGATCAAAGTGTCCATTGATGATGTAGTCATATAAAGCATGGCCACAATTGAATCCTAAGAAATAAGTAATAATCTAAGAATAATTGTGTAGAAAGAAGTATTGCTAATAGTTCTATCTATAAAGTTCATTTTCTGCCAAAGAAGTCAGAGCTATATAGTTTGGGAAGTGATCACTATCATGAAAACATAAGTCTCTCAATTATTCTTTTGTATATAATTTAGTAATATCTGATAACCTGTCATATAAGTTTATTAATGATCTCCATAGCACTTCAGCAGTCCTGAAAATATTTGCTCCTAGTCTGATAGTGTTATATATATTGTATAACAGTAGATCTTTGGCCTATATATTTCTAGTTTTCTACTCTTCAGCAGTTGGATTCTTAGAGTCCTAGAATATTATGTTGGGCAGTATTGGTTTTAGTTTAGAGTCAGGATTGTCAGGTGATTTAATGAGTGTAGAAGAATCTTTTATAGTTTTATCTAAATAGCTTATGGCTCCCTGTACTTTGACAGCCATTATGATTAAGTTTTTGAATGCTATCTAATTTGTACCATTGAACTTGTCATTCTCTGCAAAAGTAGGTGGTCCTTGCAATATGCTGTATATGTTGTAACATATTCTTTTATAGTATAGTTATTTTGTTATTGTTATATAGATGTTAAAAATATCAAATATAAATGGTTCAGTTTAATGTTGATAATGTTGACTTGTCCAGTTAGAGCTTATAACCTATTGGGAACATGTACTTAGTTCAGACATGAAAATTTGTGAATGACTATAGTATTTTGTACCTATTAGGAACATGTACTAGATACAGCAATTAGTCTAAGTTCTACTTAATAAAGTCCAATAAACTCACTTTAGTTCAGGTATGAAGATGTGTGAATGACTGAGGTTTGGTATTCTAATCTGAAGTCCTTTTATAAAAAGTAGTAAAATATATAAACTATATAGTTATAGCCTAAGTAGTGGTATAATCTATATAGTTGTGGTCCAAATGTTGATTGGTAGTCTGTTAGACTATTAAACAGTATGATTGAGCTAAATTACTCTGTTGAAATCATAGATAATAAAAATAGAAAGTTTATTCCATAATATTATATCTTGTTCAACAGTATTATTTTATAATTCATCTTCTATGGCAATGTTATCCTCTATTAAAACTCTGTGAGTACTTGGTCTTCCATAACAGAGTCCTCTCTTCCAACCACTGTCATTGTTTCATCACTGGAACCTCTGCTTAGAGCTATAATATAAGATACCTAAGTTCTTCTATTATTATACTTATATTTAAAAACTATTAGATGTGCTATAATCTTTAGTTTGATAATCAAATATCATTGAATACTAAACTCCAGTGTTTCATAGTAACACACTTCTTATCAGAATCTACTCTCTTAAACCCCATTCTTCTTTCTAAAGTTACAATTCTATAGTAGACAGACAATATAGCACATAAGCTGAAGCCAAGGTTATTTTTGTAAAGTCTATAACTCTGCACTTCTTATACAAGTTTTCACACTTGATATAAACTCTGTTTTAATCCTATAAACTTTTTCTCCCAAGTATAAACCATATCTGATAGTATTAAACTTCCTAGTTGTTATGACTTAAACTCTTAGAGTAAGACAAAAAACATACTCTTATATTGAGTAATACAAGAAAACTTGATAGAGTTCTCAGTACAAATGTAGTCTACCTTATATACTACAAACTGTGGTCTGTGTACATACTACAACTAACCTATTCTAATATTCATGTGCTTTCCATAAGACTAACATGTTATTGTCATGCTATATAATGTCATCTATTCCAAAACCTTCTATAATATTCTTTGAGTTATATGATCATATGACCTGTGACTGTGATATATATAACTACCATATGACAGATATCATGCTTCTATCACATATGATATCACATTATATTCTTTGCCTAAGTCCAAAATAAAGAAAAGTAAAGTAAAACTAAAAATAAAATAAAAGAAAAAATTGAAAAAAAGAAAAACAAAAGAGAAAGGAAATAAATAAAACCAAGTCCATTATTCACAACTATGAAACTAGTCTACTGTTGCTAATATTATAGTTTTATCTACTTTTCTTTATCTTTCTAGTTACTTTTAGTTCCAATAGTATTTTTCCAATGTAATTCTTTGACTCACTCTGGGTTAAACCCTATCCCTCCTCTAGGAATATTTTTTAACTCTATCTTTTATCTAGACAAACATCCCACCTGGGCCTTTCTTTCAAATACTCAAGATACCTTTAATAATGAGAATATTTTTTTCTTTAATCTCCAACTCATATTATTTAAGCTGCCTATATAGTTTTATCTGTTCTAGGCCCAAGTATTGTCTTCATGGACAATGATTTTAATTAGAAGAATACTTTCATAACTAACCAACCTAATATTTCTCAATCCTTATTTATTAGCTTTTGGTTAAAACCTTGGTGTAGTCAAATATTAATTTTAGAAGGACTAAAGCTTGCATTTTCAACATTTTTAGTGGTACCAAGTGAACAAGCTCAATAATTTTCTATTCCAATATTGTTTATATTTCTATATTAACACTGTACAGTTTAATATAGACATTGCAAAAATTAATTCTGCAATAACCTATCTTTCTGGAATTGTCTAAGACTGGTTTGAGGTAGGCCTCAACCAAGAAGATTAGAGCATCTTTCAAAACTAGCTTTATAATTGAAACTGGTTTGTTAATAAGCTCTATTGGCATTTGGGCCTTTCAAACTCTGTAGGTAAAGCCACTAACATGCTAGATAATCTCTATATATAGCCCAGTGACAAAATTTCCACTTACAATGTAAATTTTATATGTTATATCTCTCAATTATATTGGAGAAATAGTGTATTATGTCACTGATACTATCAGAGTCTATTCAATTAGATCTAGAATCTTATTTTCATCTAAGAACAAGAAAAGTTAACTTCATTCCAAGATATGTATACTCTAGTAATGGCTATTAATTATTGCTACTAGAAACATAACTAAAAGCACAATTATGCATATTAAATAGAGAAAGAGACAATGTAAGACTTCTTCTGCTACCAACTCTGTGACCTTCCAAAAATTAGTCTAATCAATCCTTAGCAGATTCATCTACCAAATTGTTAATCTCCAAACCTTCTAATTTGTTGTCTTCCACTACCAATAAATAGTCAAATTTTCTATAGATAAACTTCTTCTCCAAGCTAGCTAATAATAGCAAGTTAAATAGCAATAAGTAGAAGAAGAGACTTAATAATAACCTCTACCTCTATTACAGAGCTAGAGACTACAAGTTGGACTTCTGCCTTAAAAAGCAAATCTCAGTCTTTCTTAAAAACTATAGTGTTTCTGTAGCTATTGATTTTTCTGTAGCTACAACTTCTAGGAAATTCTTGAAAAAATAGAAGGCAGCTTCTAGAACTCCACACAGACTAAGATCCATGTTAAACTTCTTTATACAGTAATAAGTTTCATCTGACTCAATATATTTACTCTTTTAGACTCTCTACTCTCTCTTTGTCTCTCTTTTTTCTTTCTTGGTCCTTAGTCATAACCACCTTAATAAAACCCCATTTTAAGCTCTGGTCAACTCTGAATCTACTCATTACTTTATAGACTCAAAGTTTATGGTTACTTATAACCTATCAACTTCTTCAATTCCTCTACTTGTTTAATAGCTTGTAAAACAATACTATTTCTAAAGTCATTATTATATCTGTAATATTTCTCTCTGGTGAATATATGAATCTAGACTTCTATATATCACTCTGTCCAATTCTTCTTACTCTTTGGTTCTTGGATACAACTAGCTTACCTAAAACAATCTGTTGATTAACTAGATAAATAGGTTAATAACTTTTTATTTATCTTTGTAGGAGAATTAAGTTTCACTATGCATTCTAGCTAACATTGCATCAACAACCCTGTTAATTTCTGACAACTATTTATATTCACCAAACTCTACAGTTTCTATACTATCATCTGAGACCTTTGTATCTACCTTTGTATCTATCTCTGAGTGATCTAATACTACTATTATTGGTATAATAACCTTTTACTATATATCAAAACTTCTAGGCTCTAACAATTTTCAAATCTGTCTTTGCTCTTCAGAAGTTAGGCTAACTCTGCACACCTTATAGATTCTGCTCCTGATTTATTTAATGTTTCTCCTGAATATTACAAATTTGCCAACATCTTTAGTAAATCTAAAGCTGAAGTTCTCACTTCTCATTGCCTTTATAATCTTAAGATCAATCTGAAAGAAGGTGTACAGCCTCCAGTTAGCATTATTTACTCTTTTTCAGCATCCAAACAAGAGGCTCTGAAGAAATTTATCAAGAAAAATCTTAATATAGGTTTCATTCAACCAATATCCTTCTTATGTAGTACTCTAGTTCTCTTTGTCAAGAAAAAAGATAAATCACTATATCTTTGCATCAACTTCTGCAGTCTTAACTGCATTACTAAAAAAAACTACTATCCACTTCTGCTTATTTCAGACTTATCAAACTCATACTGCAAAGCCCAGATATATACCAAGATAGATCTTTGTTATGCATACTACTTAATTTGTATAGCCAATGAAGACAAATAGAAGACTACTTTTAGGATTCATTATATATCATTTAAATAGTTTATAATGATATTTGGTCTTAATATTCTCATGGCCTTCAAACAACTTATGAACAATATATTTTCTAATATTTTGAAATTTTATGTTATAATCTACCTTGATAATATATTCATCTACTCTAATAAGATGTCTACATACCTCTAGTATATTAAAGAAGTACTTAAACAACTTTGCAAAGCTAGTCTTTATATCAAAGTAGAGAAGTGTGAGTTTTATTTCGAGTTAGTAGAGTATTTGGAATATATCCTTTCTTCTTCTGGACTTATCATATCAAATAACAAAGTCAAGATTATTCAGGATTGGCCAGAACTAAAGAAAGTCAAGAACATTCAGTCCTTTCTAGGTTTTGCAAATTTTTACTACTACTAATTCATTTTCAACTATTTAGATATTATTATTCTTTTGACCTGTCTTATCTGAAAGGATATTTTTTGGAAGTTTGATAATTTCTGCTATGATATTTTCAACTTCCTCAAGAAGATATTTATCTCCATATTCATTCTTACTTACTGGATTCCTAATATTCAACTTATTATGGAAACAGATATTTCTAGCTACACTCTTGCTGTAATTCTTTCTATTATAGATAAAAACAATAAAGTTTATCTGGTTGTCTTTCACTCTTGGACTTTCATCTTTGTAGAGTTGAATTACAACACTCATATGTTATAACCTTAAATCCTTAGAGTAGGATAAA
>Ga0157368_1000550_pt1 | contig 17425 bp, 19 predicted proteins | sample AttbisABBM3_FD_113146 | JGI IMG/M metagenome (GOLD analysis project Ga0157368, IMG submission 113146) | Fungus gardens microbial communities from leaf cutter ant in Botucatu, State of São Paulo, Brazil - Atta bisphaerica ABBM3 | ecosystem: Host-associated > Fungi > Mycelium > Unclassified ...
GAAGTTTGTTGAAGAAAAAGAGAATTTATTCGCTAACTTTCCAATAGGCGCTACCATACAAGATGGTGGTAAGAGGAAAAGAAGCGTATACCGATATCTAGCCTATCCTAAATGTTATGAATTATATATAAAAGTTATTATATGTAATATTATCCTTTTAGACTTTTCTTTATATCATATGATGTTGTGACTGTGACTGTGATATGTGTGACTTAAAACAACTATCATGTCTTGTCACACTCTTGTGACAGTTGTGACAGTCACATATAACATTACATCAATTCTCTTAGCTAAGCTCAAATAAAAACAGAGAAACTAAATAATAAAGGAGAAAAAAACAAGTTCATCATCTTCAAGTCTGATATACAACATATAAGCTAAAGCCAAGATCATTTGCAAAGCCTACAACTCTTTGTTTCTTGGACAAGTTTCTATACTTGGTCCAAACTTCATACAATCTTGTGGAACTGTATCTGACAAACAATAAAAGTAACATTTGAATATGTATTATACTCATCTCAGTCTTTGTAGCATGAAACTGAGATGAGAACTGTGTGGCATAGAAGAAATATTGTATAAGAAAAAAGGAATGTGATGTTAAATAAGGAGAGAGCACAAAGCAAAACATATGCAAGACAAACAAATAACAACATACAGTACTACTATAGCAGACTAGACAATGAGAATCAGAATAGTGAGGGCAGTTACTAGTTTATTGGGAGCTAATCTAGATGATGACCAACCTAGGAGCTTACATATCTCCAGGACAGCATAGAGCACATGTATCAGCAAGCTATATCCATTGTGGAAAACAAATATGACACATTATCAACAACAACAAGATAATCAGTTCTTCTACTAGCAATATCATAGTCTATCTTAATGTCATACACTGCCTCAAGGATATTCATGTTCCACAATGGATAAGACTTGCACCAATCCAGATGACTTAATCTGTTGATTAAGCAGGGCCTAAAAGTGATGTCCGGGTTTGTTACCCTCCCAGAATCAATACCAATTTCCAATCTTTGCACATGTCTCTCTCTCTCTCATTGGATGACTTTCCTGTAGGCAATCTTGAGATTGGTTCGTATACCGGACATGAATGACCTCCAGAGATCCTATCGGCATGGAGACGAATATGGGAAATTTATTTTGCTGGCAATCATCATGAGCTATACAACGAGGATCCTGCCCAGGACAATGCAGACCAAAGGCAGTGGCAGGCAATTTTCAGTTCTATTATCGAGCAGATAGCCATAAACGCGTGCGCGTGCGACAGAGTAACGTCACTCCTGGGAAGGACTCATATTTCCTCAGAATGAAATTTCGGAATTCCTACCGGAAGTCATCCATTGAAGTCATCCACTGAGGCATATCATGCACTAAATAAGCTGTGTCTTCGTTCAGCCTCTAGTTTCCATGCACGGACAGCAGTGACCATCATCATGTTGAATCACCCTAAATGAAATCTTGCGAGGACCTTGTGAGCGCTGGCTGACCACTTACGAGAGAAACTGAGGTCTTAGGAGACGTGTATATAAGATTAGACAAGATGTGAGTTCGCCCTGTATACTACTGTTAAGAATAGACCGTCGCCTACAAGTGGTATCAATCGTGGTGTACAAGAATAGTTCAAAAATGTACACAATAAATAATGTCTGGGAATAAGTGAGTGGTGTGATCAAGCGCCACACACAGGGGGCGGAGCAGTACTAGGATCTATCCAGGGGTCAAGATATTTGCATCCTGGGATTTCAACATAAGCACCAGCAGTATCAGAAGGGTTATTCCAGCCATTTCCTACATCCACTGTCGGAGTGGCCGTTGAACCACTAAGGGTGGTTAAAGTGGGTACAGGTAGTGTGGAAATGGGTCCAGTAGGGGTATAGGAAGGGAGGAGACTGACAGCTCCTGCGGAAGTTATGCTAGCAGGAGGCCAAGGATAAGCGCTCGTAACACTAGCTGGGATATTTCCAGCTCCAGAACCCCCTATTTGCCACGATTGGAGAGGAGGGTTGAATAGGTTGCTACCACCGCACGCGCCTATTGCTTCACGAGGATCCTCAGGCATCCAGCCTTGCTGAAGTCCCAGTTGGTAAGACCATGCAGGACTCTCAACTTTACCTGTTACACTCGAGTTTCCGATTTTCCAGGTCCAGAAAAAGTAATTCTGAGGATTGAATCAGGAAGATTAAAAGCCAGTCGGATCACAAAGGTAAAAAATGAATGACCTGGAGAGCGTCCATACTTGAAAGGGCGAAGTTTTTAATGTCAGATTTCATCTGGTCACTATACTTAGTCCAATCTGTCCAATGCGTACAGTTTCCAACGGTCGGGAGATTCTTAGCGTATGTCCCTTCGTAGCGTGTGCCCAGATCTACACCGTTCAGCCAAAGGCCGCAGTCTGTGACAGCATTGCTGAATTCTCCGGCAAATGTTAGACCAAAAGCTCTCATGGAAGTGTTCACAGCACTGCCCCAAGTAGTGCATGGCACATGACGATAAGTTGACATTGCACTGTCTGATTGCCCTCCGAAGCAGATGTAGGGGTGATTATCGAGGGCAACACGGTCAGCGTTGGGCAAAACACCGACCCATTGATCCCGGGGAAAGAAGCCGTCATGGATGGAGATGAAAGGTCCCTTTCCTTCACCTATTCCACCACCTGCATTGCGAACAATGTTATATGCTTCCAGATAACTGTATATAATATACATATAAGCTGCCCGACTGTGTATCTGAAACGATAAACCAACATACAAACTGACCAGTGCATCCTGGCCCACGATAAATCCTTTGGGTTCATTGATAATACCAAACATTGCCACAACGTCCTTATACTGAGGCTGAGAGATGAATTCTGCGAGAACACGGATGATGTCGAGGGAACGTTGAGCATTCGCGTAGCCCATAGGTCCGCTGAGGACACCGATAGTACCCAGTTTGCCTGAGTGATTCCAGCCATTTTGGCTTCCTGGAAGAGCATGCAGGTCGAGGTTTATCCGAATGCCGTATTTACGAGCCCATTTGATTGCTTTCAAAAAGTACCTAAGGCCAGCGGTTGTTTTCGAGCTTTCATCAAATCGTGGTGTCAGACTCACTGCCAGGAAGTGTGAGCTAGGAAAGGTTCCTCTCCTCGGGTTTCTACCGCCCAGTATCCAAGCGGGATTCGAACATAATTAAGACCAGCACCAGCAATTTCAGCAAAATCTCGCTCTGTCTATAGGTGCGTCAGATGACGTCAGTACTTGAGGTGGGTGATCACTCAACAATAAAAGTTTTATAGTGGTCCTCAAGTTGACTGATACCACCATGGGCAGTGTCTGCACGCATGTCCTGGCTCAATGTCCATTCGTCAACCGCCGTGATTGTAGATCCGTAGTACTTCTCAAAAAGAGCAGGGACACTGTGGGAGACTGTTTTAGTCAGATGATACGTATGGAGCTATCAATAACTCACATAAACTGTAGTCAATTCACAGAGTGGTGAGCGAGGGAAAAGATTCAAACAGATGGATACACACAGGTTCAGGCACAAGCCAACCTCCAAAATTGACTCTGCATAAAAATTGTCAGAAGGTAACGACAATGTATGCAGGATGCTGTACGCACCCCCTGATAACATCGGTACCGTAATTAAAGGTTTCGTTGAGAGCTGGTGACCAGGACTGAGCGCGAGCACCGTTATTGAATGGATCTTCTTCGTCATAGTACCAATACCCGCCAAAAGGATTTTTATAAGTGAATTTGGTTCCATCTTCCATGGTGATTTCGGAACCATCTCCACCAGTCACGATACGGCTCTGTGGCTTGCTTGGTTTGGCTGTGGATGTGGGCTTGCTACTCTCAGTGACAGCACTCCCCGAGTCTGTTTGTGCTCTGGGTCGAATGACAGCGAAATAAAGAGGGACGACGATGGCAATAACAAGGAGAATGAGTGCAGCGAGAATTGCGAGGATGATAGTTTTTCTACGGGATTTGGTTGCCGAAATTTCGGCATAAGTAGCCCGTTTCTCTTCAAGTATTCTAGATTGTCCGACAGGCGACATGGGCATTGCATCTTGGACAGTACTATAGTAGCTCCCACGTGGGTCATCACTATATTCACCCTGGAAATGGGCGTTTGGTTCGTTGAGAGGGTACACGGATGAGTCGTAGTCGGACGGAGGCTGGCTGATCCCAGTATGATAGGAGGATGGAAAAGATCCACGAGGGCGGGGTTGGTGGTCATCGTTGATAGCAGCGCCTAGAAAGCGAGGGGTGGCTGCACCAGAGGGAATGGTAGAGTCAGTTCCCCCAATGTCAGTCGCGTGTATTTCTGGGGTGTGAAAAGCAGGGGGATGAAGATCTGGAGAGGGAGGAACATTGTACAGAGTGGTAGTAGGCTGGTCCTCGCTTGTAAGCGGCAGCGGGTCGTAGTGTGTGTTCGGATCGCTGGTCATCGTTCCCGAACAACGATGTGTGTCACACTCTGTCACATGAACCAACGTCATCTATCAATTCAGGGCAAGGCACGCGACATGTCTTATGACTATGATTAATGATTTTTTTTACTGGTAGGCTAGCCATGGTTGTCCTGTTGTGTGTTCTGTTGCTGTTGTTGTTGCTGCTGCTGCTATAGTTGTCAAATGTGAGTACTTGGAGAGAAACATGACGAAGATAATTGACCATGAAACGCAGAACACTTAGCTGCTCTGGAGTGAGACCTGGTATTGTACCATAATAGTTCAAATTCGTCGCTGGCCTGGCCAATACATTTCCAGCCACCTGGACATTCGGAACCCCCATCTGACTCTGTCCAGGCTGACTCTGATCTACTGTTATTCGAGGAGAGTTGACGTTGGTTGGCGTTGCTGATTTGCGTGGCGGTGTCACATGCGCGGCGGGCGAGGATGTCGAATCACGGCTGACAAACGACGTCGTCAGGGTACCATTTAGTCCGCTGGAATTCCCATTCAACGACGGGACCAAAATTTGCCCTTGCTGCCCCAGTTGATGCCCAGCTGCTTGTCCAGCCTGACGGGGTTGACTTCCGGGTCGTACTTGTTGTTGAAGCTGGAGTATTTGTTGAGCGGTTAGACGTGGTGCCCCTAGAGCAACATTGGGTGAGTTGATTCGCGATACATTCACCTGGTCCTCGAAAATTACCCAGTGCCTGATTAGTCAACGTGTTTGGAGAACGTTGCGCAATATTGGTCACTTGTGCTACTTGAAGCCCTTGCTGTGTCATTGATGGTGGAATTGGAACCGCTTGAGATGGTGCCTGCGTTGGTTGTGATGTCTGTTGGCTACCTTGTTGAGGCTGCGTCTGTGCCTGTGTTTGATTCAAAGTCCCTGGTTGTTGTGGCTGCTGAACTTGTTGAGTGGATTGCTGTTGCTGTAGGAGTTGTTGCAGTTGTAGAGCATGTTGTTGTGCCTGTAAGACATTAGCGTATCCAATCACAAGAAAAAATATTACTAACAGGGGTCAAGCGTGCCTGCAATTGTGTAGCTCGGGTGACCTCTTCCTGCCTCTTACGTAACTGTATATCATGAGTGGTTTTAGCATCTTTCTCTGTTTTCATCCTACTTAGTTCGGCAGGCGAGAGATAACGCATACTATTGAAAGGTACATGCGTTTCATGGATAGTCGACGGTTTTCGCTGTGTATCTGATCCACACTCCGGGTCAGCGCCATTTTTCAGATATTGACCCACCTGAACATACTAAGCATCTTCTGAAATTCTGCCTTCTTCTTGGCGGACTTTCGTATTGTCTCCTGTAATAAGATGTGCCTGCGACGCTTCTTCGACTCACTGCCCCCAGATGAATTCAGAGCAGGATTTGTCACCGTACTCGAGGCCAGCCTCTTGACACCTCTAGTGGTCATTGGGGACGTTGATACAGTAGCATGTTCTTCTGATACAGGAGCTACAGAAGGCTGCTGGTGCGGGAGTTCGGGGTGTCTTCGAATTTCGGCTGCCCACTTCTCCCTCCATCGTTCGAAACAATCTCTCATTGTCCGTTTATCTATTGGTGTAGTTATCCGCATCGCGTTGAAACTCTCCGATATGAGTTGCCAATTATAGGGATATCGATCAATCAGAGTTTTAAGCAATGCATCATCATTGACACTCCATTGATGTTCCGTCGCTCTCTTCCGATCCTTTTCCCGTTCACATGCAGCCGCAAAGAGAAGCTGTTGTTGGGCAAGCATCGCAGAATTGCTCAACCGGTTATCGAATATTTCTGATCGAGCAATGAGTAAATTTGTTTTTCAGTGGCAAATACAACTTAGTACCGCTCATGTCTTCCGGGAGCCGAGTCGGTCCCTCATATTCCACATACACAGGAGTTTCATCTAGCGGAAGCCATCGTCCATCTTTCCAGTTCTTTGACGGTTGTAAAGGTCCAATAAGCGTTGGTTTGCTGTACATAAACTCTCCAATGGGGAAAAGCTTGGTATAGGTTGTGTCCTCTATGCGTTTGTTGGGGTCATCTCGATCCGAGTTCTTCTTCTTCCCTTCAGGAGCAGAAGCTAGCGGAAGAGCAATATCCAACAGATTAAGAGGATGAAGGTCTGGGAAAATAGTAGATAGGTCGGCCGGTGGGAGATCGACTGTAATGAAATCACGATGATCATCGTCCACCGCCTTGCTGGGTTGAGTGATATGGAAATCATCCAGATCTAGGAACAGCTTGTCGACCTCGAACTCCATTATCCGTTCTCGCAGAGGGGCATAAGCCCGCTTGAGAGAAGATTTAGTAGAAGTTGTAGGGGCATCGCTATCTGCATTACTAGAACTGGAATTTGAGCTTGTTTTGACTCCCAGTATGGGATCCTTGGAGGAGGATTTAAGTCCAACTAGAATGTCTTTCTCCTCAGGATAAACCATTTGCTGGTCCATGGAGTGACCTCTCGTCTGGGCATCTATCTGCGCACTTTCATCACGGCGCAGCACAGAAAAATCTTCACTCTCCTCGGTCTTAGGCTTAATAGATGGTTCTTGATCTTCATGTACTTCGTCTTGAGGCGGAATTTCTATAGCACCTTCAAGTAGCATCAGAGGTTGTAATGCATCAACAATATCATCCTCTTCCTCGTCTGAGCCATAGTCAACACCAAGCAAAACATTTGTTTTCTCCTCTGAAGATTGATGTTCCTGTAAGACTAGCGTCTCTGCCTGTATAGGTTCACCGTCCTGCTGAGCATCCTGCAGTTCCTCTGACTTGAGATATGCTGGGTTCCACAACCTACACACTCCCCGTTTCACCCGTTCCTCGAGGGAACCGGCAGCGTGCCACTCCATAACAGCGGTAGCTAGATTGTAAGCCAAAGCTATCTTCCACCGCCGTTCCTCCCGAAAATCAATTCGCATCCATTTCTGTATGTATACGGTTCGATATCAACTAACAAGCTCAAAACCGCAACTCACCATCTCGTCCATAAGGTAGTCCCAGTGACTTTTTACTAGACCACCAACACCTCTTTGCTTTTTAGGCTGCCTGAAACTCCACCGCCCACTGTCCTTTAGAGACTCGATGCGGTCGAAAGTCCTTATTAGCTTGAGCTCAGTCATAGCTACCTGAAATAGTTGATTAGTAATACAAGAGACTGAAACACATTTTCCTACCGCCCATTCCCGCGAGCTTAAGCACTTTGTCGGACGTGAAACTCGTTTCCACACAGGGTTTGCATTGAGCGTAGCCACCCATTTTTGAATGCCCATGGGTAACAACTCTTCCTTCCTGGAGTTCTCCTTTCCACTCTCCTTGTCCTTATCCTTCTTTTTCGATTTGGTCTTCACTTTACGATTAAACTCCTGGGGTAGATTCTTCAACGACGGCAAAGTGTAGTCCGTATTATACTGATGTCGGTGAATAATCGGAGAACTATGTGACTTCTCTTGCTCGGGGCCGACGAAAGGACTCTCGTCAAAGGTGAAAGAAGTCATATCTGTAGAAGTGCTTGGGGCCAGAATGATCACAGGAGGCCGGGGTGTAGGGGTTGTTTGTATTGGGGAGGACGGTCCAAGATGCATGGAAGGAATGGAAGACTTGATGGGTCCATTGGGTGAGGGCGAGGTTACGGATTGAAAGGGGGAAGGTAATGCAGGCTTATCAACCATCTGGTTAATGTTTCCCTCTGAGATGACGTCTATGTCTTCCATGAGCACATCGGCATCTTCAAGGGCTGCCTCGGAATTCTCGGTAACGGTTTGAGATCCAACATCGGAAACCTCGCCAGGCGTTACCATTCTTAATTGTAGCATTTCTCCATCACCTCTAAATGACGTGTCTACTTTCATGGCATCATTATCTGCAGCTTCAGATGATTGAACATCCTCCCTCACGCTCTCAGTTTCTCTTGGAGATTGCGAGTCGAGGGCCCTAGTAGTACCAGGATGATGCTCCTGTCCAGAAAAGCATCATCTGAGATATTTGTGACTGATATGATTTGATGAGCACTTACTTGATCATCACGCAGCGGAGAACCGAGACGAGGATCCATATCCATTTTCTTACTTTGGGCTACATCATGACGTGTAGAAGGCGATAATGTACCGAGATTGATTGATACAGAGGATAGTGGTGGTTTGAAGGAACTATGAGGAGATTTGATGTAGTTCGTGACACGACTCTGACTCCTCGTAGTAAGACGTAATTCAGAACTATCGGCACTCGAAGGAGAAGGAGAAGGAGCTGGGAATACAATGGGCTGATATTGATTCTCCGAAAAAAAATGGTTCTCATTAAAATGGGTAATACTCCCATTGTCGGGACTGGAGATATATCAACTGAGAATATGCCAAGAAGCAGAACGAAATATGGCACACTTTTTGGCAATATCAAAGCGCTGTAGAAATCGCTGCAAATTCTGATCATCTTCCTCCTCCAAAGTCAAAATGGAGCCGACATCATTGCGCCTCAGAACCATATGATATATTTGACGAAGTAGCTCATTGCGTCGGGTTGAGACAGCTCTACAAGATTCCAGACGCGATTAAATAGATTGAGAGACCAGAAGATAAGAATACTTGCTTCAGCTGTACCAGACGCTGTTCTACCAGTTCTTGAGTAGAGGAGAGGGACATAGTTGAGAGGTGGATTTAAGCCGGCCGTTTGTATTTGCTTGTTCTGGTCACATCAACTGCTTTCCTAAAATGAGTTTCCTGGGAGTGATGAATGACCAGTGAATATAGTGTCTTGGGCTGCATAAACAGTCGATGAAATATTAGCTGGTGGATTGCAGCTTATGAGAGGGAAGTTTGGAGTGGCTAATACAAGGTTAATGATATTATGAGGGTAGAAGAAAGAAGGACGTTGTTGAGTGAAGAATACCATTTCTCAAACATTCCATTATTATGACTCACAAACTCTATCTACATGAGCCTTAGTAAATATAAAAAGTAGAGGGTTGTAGTACAATTCCATTCTTGACACCAAGTCTAGGGTTTCCTAATACTATGTCTCCAAGTCCGTATATTTAATCTGCTCCGTGCTGTTAAAGATGGGTCCAAGTCCCTACGAGATTTTCGTACATTGCTCTCTTCTGCGATGATGGAAATTGGTCGTCACTACGGCAGATGAGAGTGTGTTGTACTACATTGTGCAGTAGCTGGCGCTGAAAACTGTATACAGTATACGTAAGGCAGTATACCTCGTGTTTCGTCATTTAATACAAGCTCCACGTAGGATAGATAGCTTATAGCTTGAAGGTGACCTGGGAGAGGAAGTAGTACCATCGATGCTCGATGATGCACCTAGCGGCCAGAGATAAGAATGGAAGAAAATGGAAGAAATGTCCTGGAGAGGGCCGTTGAAGAAAGGTTATATATAGCAGCGAGAACGTAATAATTGAATACACAGCTGCTGAATAGAAATAGAATAGCAAGTCATCTCAGGTCAGTCTCGGGTTACACACTCGCTAAGTATTCCAATGCTTTCGACTCTGAGTGTCTCTCGGCTCACTTTCCTTATTACTCGTCGAGCAATTGCACGGAACCCATCAACAATTTTGCGTCCAACTACCACCCGTTTGTATGCAACCAGCTTGCCCAAGACACCCTCCAGTTATCTCTGCTTCTCACCATGGTCAAACCACTTTCCTGGATCTTTGCACACTCGGATATTTCTGCAATCTGGAGTCTACGCACTCTTAATTGTCGGGCTAATGGAGGTATTTGAGTATTTATGGGTATGATGAGTTCCCATAGTGTGAGCCCACTGATCAGTTAACGGACCAGTCGAACGAGGAGGAAACTCAGGAAACTCACAAACCGACACAGTATGCATCCCCGGAAGAGCTCAAATTTGCAATTCAAGAACTTAAAGCCGAATTTCCTGACCCTCAGTCTATTACGACGGATCCTGGCGCCCTTAGGACCCATGGCTTATCTGAAAATTCTTATCATCCTGCCTTTCCTCATTCTGTCATTGTTTGTATTCAGTCATCTTGCATCAAATCTATTTTTACGTTTCAGAAGGTCCGTCCAAAATCTACAGAAGACGTAGTCAAGATTGTCAACCTCGCCAGGAAACACAGAGTACCTATTATCCCATACAGTGGTGCCACAAGCCTAGAGGGTCATTTTTCAGGTGTCAGTCGCCTTTGTTCTCTTCACACTGTAACATCTGCTTAAAGTCAACAGTATTCCTCGGGAAATATATGTCTTGACATGTCTGGCATGGATAAAATTCTACAAATAAACGGTTGGCCTGTATTTTGTCCGTTTTACTAGTACTGAGACTTTTTCAGCTGGAGACTCCGACCTTGTCTGTCAACCTGGTGCACGGTGGGAGGATATCAATCAGATGCTTGAGGTCAAAGGAATTCCTTTATTTTTCCCAGTACGTCAAGGAGTTGTCATACGTGAGTGTCTAGTGATATCCAATTCAGCTCGACCCTGGGCCAGGTGCCGTAAGACTTGTCTTTGTCTCAGTCATTCTTTTGATTCAATTCATTACAAGACTATTGGAGGTATGATTGGTACTGGTTGTAGTGGCAGCAAGTCGTTGTTCTTCCACACATTGATTGATTCTGCTAATAATTTTCAGCCAACGCTGTCAGATATGGGACCGCTCGCGCTGAATGGTTCTTGAATATTGTAAGCCTTTCTCCATTTACATACTGCTGACCTGGATCCCGTCATACATCATTAGACTGCTGTCCTCCCAAATGGACATATTATCAAAACAAGGAGACGTGCAAGGAAGTCGGCAGCTGGCTTCGATACGACTAAGTTGTTCATTGGTGCAGAGGGCACTTTGGGTATTATAACTGAAGGCACGCGAATCCTCTAACTCTAGAGTTATCCCGTTTGACCACCTTCTCAGTGACTATCCGACTCGCACCCTTGCTCCCTACGAAGGTAGCTATGGCACAGTTTCCAAATGTCGAATGCGCCGTTAGTGCAGTCCAAGAAATATTGAATACACCACATGGGTCTCATATTCGTAAGAATAAGTTGATTGCTGGTTGCGCCTTACTACCCAGAGTATTTTAGAATGTATTGAATTGCTGGACGATCACAGTGAGTCGCAGCGCAGTCCAGTATTGGTAAATCGAAATGTCCTCATGTTCACCAGTGATGGATGCCATCAATAAGGGTGGGCTCATCGACAAATCTCACCCGGTGAAAGAAACCCTTTTTTTCAAAATACAGGGTGATTCCGGCTGTATCTCTGCAACCTCCAGGACTATCCGGGCTGTCGTCGAGAAATATGGGAGCAAGAATTTCAAGTTTGCCTCAACGGACGAAGAAGCTGCAGACCTCTGGCAAAATCGTAAATATGCCCTTATGTCCAGTCTCGCCACTTATCCAGGTACTCGATGCTGGACTACGGATGTCTGGTACGTGGACTCTTCTTTTCCATAAAACCCGACCGTTTTTACCTCATGATCCTTTACACCTTGGATCCCCTGTTTCTATCGCCGTACCCTTTGATAAACTCATCCTTATCCTGTCGAAAATTGATGCTTCATAACCCCATAGCGTGCCAGTATCCAAGCTGCCACAATTAGTCCAAGAAACCAAGAAAGATCTATATGAGAGTGGACTTAAAAGTACGATTGTGGGGCATGTAGGCGATGGCAACTTTCATGCATTGATTCTCTTTCACAATGACGATGAACTGAAGAAGGTTGGTGATGCAGTCCATCGTCTCGTGCACAGGGCTATCAGTCTGGATGGTACATGTATGTCCATCAATTCCCCCCATATTCGGATCTTACTCGTGGCTATAAATACATAGGTACTGGCGAACATGGTGTTGGAATTGGCAAAAAGGAGTATCTCCTTGAGGAGCTCGGTGAAGGTACCATTGAGTTAATGCGAATTATCAAGCGGGCAGTTGATCCTTCCAACATCTTGAATCCTGGCAAGGTATGACATCTTGGGTTTTGTTCATGGCAGGTTCTTATCATTTCTAGCTCTATCCTGACGAAGCCAGTGAGAAACATTCAACAAAAGATATTCAAACCTGAGCGTCCGCAGCATCGAGCATTTCCTTGTGCTTGAAATAATATATATATTCGCTTATTAACAAGCGTTGTGATACGAAAGGCTGACTAGAAGTAGCTTAGTACAACGGTTCAAATTGAATTCCCTGAAATCTCTCCATCACCTCCCGTACCTCGGCCTCAGCAAAGATAGTCGCCTCCTTTGAAACGACCAGCTTCTTTTCGAGCTCTTGGACTGACATGAACCTTAATTTTCCGTGATCATCTACCATACCTAGCTGCTCGAAACGACGTAAAGTGTTGGTGATACGTGGAAGGAAACCCGGTAAATCCCAACCATTGTCATTTAATGCAAGAATGGCGCGCACAGCAGCGTTGTTGATGTCACGGTGCAATTCCTCCAACTTGGAGAGTTGGACCTCCATCCATCTAGCACGGCGTTCTAATGCTAATGTCAGAGCAACAACTTCGTCCTCCTTGGCACCATTCTCCTCAGCCGTCTCATCCAAAAAATCGTCACTCTTGAGCATATCTCGAAGAACGCTATCGAAGGATGAGCTATCGTCCCATGTTGTCCTGGGGAGCAAACGAAGAAGGTCGGAAATTGTCTGCGTTAAGATTTCAAGAAGTTGTTGGAAGGAGGAGACAGCATTATCAATTGAGTTGGAGGGAACATTGCTTGAGAATGATGCCCCTCCGACAGACAGTGCAGACAGTGCATGAACAAGAGGGTCATATTCCAGAGGCATTTTTGAGGTGGCAGCAATCTTGCGTAAGTCGAAGAAAGAGTGGCTAGTCAAGTCTACCCGGGGCCTGGTCAGTTGGATCTGTTCCAACAACTCTTCAACAGAGGCACGACTAGACTGGTGCTCGATCGAATCCGAGCGTGAAATAGTACGGCTCGAGTTCGCAGTCTGTCCAGGAAGACGAGGAGTCTCAGAGATGGTGGCAGAGAGAAGAGTCGGAGGCTCGTCCGGAAGGTGCTCGTCGTCTCTCGGAACTCGGAGAGGCTTCGTGGCAGGCCTGGTCTTCTTAGGCTTCTTGGAGAGCAAAGGTACCTGGGAGACATCATCTGCGAGGTGAACTTTCTGAACCTGGGGCGTCGTTGGGGACATAGGCTGCTGCCTCTTGGTAGCAGCCTTCATCATTTCAGCTTGTTTTTGTGCTTTCCGAGCAGCGGAAGCCTTCTCCTTCTCTGCTCGCACAGCTCTCTCCTTTTCCTTTTCGGCCTTTGCTTTCTCTGCTACCTCACGAAACACTCGTTCAGCATTCTCTTGTTCCATTTTTGCCTTAAGTTCTTCGACTCTCTTCTCTTCCACCTCAATTTTCTTTCGCTCAGCTTCTGCAGCACGTTCCTGGAGGACTCGCTCCCTCTCTTCTGCCTTTTTCCGCACCGACTCTGCCTTCTCCGCTGCTTTCACGGCTGCCTTCTCCTGGGCAAGCTTTTGTCGTTCTGCAGCCCTTTCTGCTGCTGCTGCTGCTTTGGCTGCCTTTCTTTCAGCCTTTTCTTGCGCTTTTGTCTTTTCCATCTCAGAAACTGGACTACCATCCTCGGTTGGAAGTGGCAAAGGCGATTCAACAGCGTTGACAGAAAGGGCTGGGAAATCAATAGCTGATAATGAAACTGAAGGTACCGGCGAGGTAGCGATGGATACTAGAAATTATTTTGAGAGATAACAGGGGAGTTGAAATGTCAGCATCACATCACAAAAAGACCGTATGCGACAATCAAGGGAGGGGAAATGCACAAATGCCCAAGTTTCCTGTCAAGGTTTACTGGGTTTATTGTGTACGCGCAGTAAGAGCATTAATTAACGCATTGACGCTGGTCACGGCGTTCCCGCGTTGAGAGAGCGCAGGACTTGGCACATTTACCTCCCTCCCCTGGGGAAACAGAATCAGACTCACCATGAGCAGATCCTTCATCAAGAGTAGGAATTGGACTGACATGCGGATTGACTATGAGGGTGCTGCTATTGTTGTTGTTGCTGTTCAAACCAGGGGGAAATGCAAGACCTGGTGGAGGTCCGCATGCGGCGATATTATTCATGGAGGACTGTAAGGTGGGAGCAAAGCTTGCAGACATGATAGCCGGGTCATGGAATGGCGGTTGTGCTTTGCTGAAACCAAGAGGTTCTGCATACCAACATAAGGCAAATAATGTCATATTTTGCAGGACTCACCTTGAAGGATGGATTGCTGGTTAATCGTACCAGCGCGCTCTCTACTGGACTGGATGAACTCCCTTAACTGGGCCTCACTTAGATCAGCATCAAATGGCTGGAACCTTGGAGCTGATTGACCCAGAGCATTTTGTGGCTGACTTTGTTGCAACATCGGCGACCCTACATGGGAGACCGGCTGCGAGTAACTGAGTTCTTGGTGATTGAATGACGACCAATGAGGCTGTTGCAATAGTCCGCCACCTGCACCATAAAAAGTTGGATTTTCGCCTGAACTTTGGAAACTCGGTGCAGAAGTGCTCGTAGGTGAAGACATGAGGCTAGAATTCTGTCTGCTCCGAGCGAAATTGAAGCGGGAAAACTTTCTCTCTGCATCGATCACACGAGCTCCCCCAGAATCTCCAGAATTCAGGTCATCGTCAAAGACGTCAGCGAAAGGATCGAAAGACCCGACATAGCTGCGTTGTTCCTGTCTATCTGGATCAGATTTAGTGGCAAATGGATCATAAATCGAATGGGTAGCAGAGTACTGAAGTCCAGGTGGGGGTCCGACGTGTAGGGTATTGGTCGGATTTGGGGTTTGCAAGGCAGGAAAATAGGGTCCAGCAAACGAAATGGCGGTATCAGGGTCAAACTCTCCCAGACTTTCGGAGGCTTGTATCTCGCCAGCGAGCTTAGGGTCAAAATTGAAGCTAAACCCGCCACCATCTGCTCCACTGAGTGTTTGCAATGTTCTATCAAAGTCTGGGAACGGACTGTAGCCAGCAGAAACAAGCGGCGCCTCTCGACGAGCCTTCACATCATCAAGTAATGCACGTGCTGCAGTAGACATTTGGTACGAAGACTGAGAAGATAACAAAGGAGTCTGCGGTGATGTAGTAGCAACTCGAGGTGGCAGTGCCGAAGATGGAATCCCTGGAGGTGCCGTAAGGCCAGGTGGTACAGGTATTGCTGAAACCATCGATGCCAATGACCGCATGGGAGATTGTGCGGAACCAGGAGATGATGGCCTGGATGAGGACAGGAGGCCATGGTCCTGAAGATGGGTACTGGTATCTGACTCGGTAGTGATAGATAGTGTCATCGGAGAGTTGGTAGATTTCGGCACTGGTGGTTCTTTTTGTGATGTTTTGACGTCAGTTGGACCAGGAGGTGTTGAAGGCCGGGAAGCAGATGTCTGAGAGAACGGTGTACCTGCTGATCTCCGGTCGACCCCAGATCGGGATTGTATCGTACGCCCTTCTGCTGCATGAGCAATACCAGAACGTCCCTGGCGAGGTGTTCCACCACGACGAACTGGACGAGTAAGAGAAGCACCCGAAGACGACGCCAGTCCACTGCTGGATTGAGTACCCGGAGTTTTTTGTGCCCATGATGCCCCCCGCGGTAAACCTATATATATGCGTTGAGGACAATCAACTCAGAGCTTCAGGGGATCAAACCAACCTTCCGGTTCATCCGACCTCCTGACCATCGTCGCACGAGTTCGACTTTCGGTCGCTTTCATGGTGTGCTTCCTGGATAAGCTACGTCAGCAGGGATTGGATAAAGAGAGAACACACATACAAGGTCGTAAGATCTTCTTTGGTGAAGCAGTCCTTCTCGTCTCCCCACTCATGGAGGTTCATGCAACCGTGATCTACGCACAAAACACCGCGAAGAAACGCCATACAGTATTTAGTAGTCCCATAACTTGCTCGCATAACCTCTTTACCACCACCTGGAGAAGGAAGTCCATCGACAGCTGCAATGGCCCGCGCAGCATCCTCCTTTCGATGATACGTAATGTATAGACCAACGACAGGAGTACCACTTCCACCGGAAGGTGTGCGTTTGACGAGAATGATCTTGACTATCTTCCCATATTGGCCAAAGTATTCGTTTGAACGGAGAGTCGGAATGAGCTTGAGTGATATTAAGTGACAAGAAATGACGTGAGTGGAAAAGTCATGATTACCTCTTCCTTAGCACGAGATCCGATGCCTACGGCGTACACCACATTACGCTGGACTACACGAACATTTGCTAGATGACGTCTTCCAAGGGTATCAAGCTCCTTGCGTTCGCGTTCCCTCTGCTTTTTTTGTTGCATGAGGCGCTTATGGCTACGGCAGGATTAAAATCACAGCAAAGATGTTGAACACACTGTGCTTACTCTTGCATATTGATGGGTTTGAATTCAGTAGCTTCATCAGTATAGATCCTACGGCAAGCAGGACAGCGCTTGTTGAGGTTCTCCTTGATGTGGTGCCAACAAAAGCGACAAATCTAGCCCCATTATTTCGCATGTGAATCGTGATAAGCTGGAAAGGGCATTTCGTACCTGGTATCCACAAACGCAAGGCTTAAAGTTCAGATCAGAAATATCCATTTCCTCAAGACACAGAGGGCACTCCGTGTTGTCCTATCGATTATAAACAGCGATTGCGCTCAAAATCAGCTCTCTCTTCATCTAAATAAGTTGGGAGCCTACGGCTTCATCATCGCTCCAGTACGCGTCCTGTACTCCCGCAAGTACATGGGACTTGGACTGGGAAACAGAAAACCCTGCATGAACGACAGGTGCTGGTAAAGAGGGGTGTAGTCGAGGGGCGGACATGACAAGAGCTATGAGCTATATCTGGAAGAGGCAATTATAAGTTGGATGGGGAAAAGAACAGTTGAAAGTAGTATTTACAACGAGGCAAAGCCAAAGCGTTGTGTTTGACATCTCTCACGCTTATTTGTTCCCGCTTGTGGTCAAAAGTTTGACTGTCATGATTAACCAATCGCGGGCCATGAACAGCTTGGCCTTACAA
>Ga0157368_1000551_pt1 | contig 17412 bp, 17 predicted proteins | sample AttbisABBM3_FD_113146 | JGI IMG/M metagenome (GOLD analysis project Ga0157368, IMG submission 113146) | Fungus gardens microbial communities from leaf cutter ant in Botucatu, State of São Paulo, Brazil - Atta bisphaerica ABBM3 | ecosystem: Host-associated > Fungi > Mycelium > Unclassified ...
AGGAGCCTGTAGTATATATAGAGGATCAATGCAGCGAGGGCTCCTTGTCGAGTTCTCTTGTAATCCCCCACTCTTTACTTGATAGCCCATTGGAGAGCTTTGCTCATTGTGAGATCATTTGTTCTTGAGTAACGAGTGGTTGCTACAACAATGCTGTGCTGTCTATTTGCTGCATGGTCACAATTCTCCAATAGAAGGAAGAAGTCCAAAATGAGAGTGAGTACTGATTGGTATGTTGCTATTGAACACTAGGGATTAAGTTCAATAAGAGTTATCTTTGTCAATTATCAGACTAACAAATTACAGTATAGCTACTAGTCTTATATACAAGAAGACACTATAGAAGATGTTTGGAGTTTTAGTGGTATAGCCTCTATTCTCCCAAGTAGAGGTTTCAGTATTAAAATACTAACAGGAGTACTACTTTGCTATAGAAGACTAAGTCAGATAAGAGTACTTTCATCATAAAAGGCAGAATATCTGGGTTGTTGCATTATATCTGAGAGAGCATGTTGCAAAAAAGATAGCCACTGTGGGAGGTGAGCTTGTAGTTGAGAAAACAGTATTATTACAGAGATATGTTTTCTGGTCAGAATAAATGTGATATATGACATCAAGAATAGTTATTTTACTAGCTGGGGCCTTGGAGGATAATACCTATTGGCCCAAACTCTAAATATATGTAGTAGAGATAGCCTGCACATATCTAAAGAGTATAATACTTACATTAGTAACAATAATAAGAGTGAAAGAAGAAAAGAAAGTCTTAAGACAAACCTGGCTAAAGATCTTATTTAGAACAGAGAAATTAACAAAGTGATTAGCTATAGCATTATAGGACTTATGAAGTGCCCTCCACAAGTTAGGAAGATCATTACAGGGCAATCACTTCTCTTTTTTTAACCACTATCATAGTTAATTCAAAAAATTTAACAGAAATTTCTACACTTCCTCCTAGTCCTTAAGACAGTTTACAGTATATTGATGAGTTTCTAGACTCTCTAAACTTTCTTTTTAGAACTAGTTCTAAAGTTAGTAAATAAGTTTACTTAAGAGAAAGACCTTAAACTTGCCATATTGCAAAGTACTCTTTTAGAAGTATTCTCTACTTCTTCTGCCTTAAGAAACCTTTCTCCTAAGGCCTTACCTTCATCTTCTTTAGGAAAAAGTAAGGAATTGTGTGTGGGTTCTAATCCTAAGATGCCTACTATTCCAAAAGTTATTATAGACAAGCTTTCTTCCAAAAGACTGCCTCTTCTGAAACTTCCTGCTATCTTTTTTGAAGAGAAAGCATCTACTATAAGCTAAAATTACTAGATTGCTGCTAAGAAAGACAATAATATGGTTTCTAAAGCTGAAAATGTTCCAAGTTTCTATACTTGAACTATCCAATATAATTTATAGATCAGCTGAGTCATCTTCCCTTTTGGGAATTCAAAACATTACTCAAAATACTGAGTTATGGGATGGTGAAAACTATGTATTGTCACTGTCTGGCCATTCTAGTCTCTTAAAGACTAATACCAAAATACTCTTTTCTTTTTTTAAGCATCTTACATGCTTTATTAAGCAGCACTCTATTGAGCAGTTCTCTACTATATTGGAAGTAGGCTTTTATATCTGGAACCTGTTTTAGACTATTTCTGAGTCTAGCTAAGATTGTTTTAAAATTTCACCCCAATTTGATGCTTCTACTCTTGTGGAAGCTATAAGGACTGTTTATAGTTCTAACCCTATTCTACCATCTTCTCTTAATGTTGAAATAGCTGTTGATATACTAGAGACTGAAGAGGTCATTTTTATCCTGGTTACTAATAAAAAGGGCAAGAGAAGTGTCTTCTCTCTCTTCTACTAACTCTAGAAGCAAGATATTACTTGTTTCAAAAGCTCTTCTTCTTCCTAAGATAGTAACTGCTAGTGTAGCTTTAAAACTAGCCATCATTCATTTTATCTCAGCTGTAATAGCTATAACTACTTCTAAGCCTACTCAGTTCCAAAATACTTCTCCACTAGTTTCTTTGGTCTCCAAGCCTAAGCCTAAGGCCAAATCCTTTGCTTAAACTGTAAAAAACAATGATTCTACTTAGCAAACTTCTAGATTTACTTCTGCCTCATCTTATGAGAACTATTGAAACCACAGAAAGTGTTTAGTAAGGAGCTATCTCCTACCTACTAATCTCTTTATACTGTCATGTCTGGCAGCCTCCCTTACTAGGAGATCTTCTTATTTGGTTTGCAGTTTAGTCTATTCAATAGCTAATAGTAGACTAAGTCTATAACCAACAATCTTCTTATTATAGGTACATCTAGAACTAGATCTGACTTAACAGCCTAAGCCTGCTAATTAGGTCAGCATGAAGCTGTACCCATGCAGCACTCTATGTGGGTTTTTCCTGCATTCTGGTAATTTTAACACTCTAGCTTCAATTTGAGCCTGAACTGGTCATTATTATACTAGTAGACTGATAGTAGATATAGATCTCTCAAGTTAAAGAAAGGAGATTACCCTATTCTGTTACAGTCCAGTCATAGCACAAATATTACTCTCTACTATATCTTTTTGTCCCCCAGTAGGTAGTTTATTTATACTTATAAGATATAGATCCTCAACCTGTTCAGAGTCACTACCTTGTTACCTACCAATCAAGTAAGTGCTTCAGAACAAGTCTAGACTAGGAGTTATTTCCATAGTATAACTAACTATCTCTAAGTTATACAACCTAGAGAGATAGAATATTCTATTCCTATTCTAGCTAATATACCAGTCAAGTTTATACTAAATGGTATGCTGAGCTCTTAATAAATTAGCCTCCTAAAATCTAATCCAGCTGGGTATCAGAGTTGTAAACAATGAACTTGGTTTTATTTTATTTTTATTTTATTTTAGATTTCTTTATTTTATTTTGAATTTCTTTTTCTTTGTTTAAACATAGGCAGAGAAGACAAAATGTGATGTTACAGGTCACAGTCATGGTCACACAGGTCACACACTCATGTAATGCAATAGAACAACATAGAAAGTTCTAGTAATAATAATGTCATATAGCATGGTTAACATATGTTGACCTTAAGGTGAATACATAGTCCTTAGAATAGGGCTAAAAGAGTGTAGCACAGATCATCAGTAGTTTGTATATAAGGTAGATGTCATGTACTTAGAAACTCTATCAAGTTCTCTTGTGTTACTCAATACAAGAGTGGTCTTTTGTCCTAATCCCTGGACCTAAGTCATAATATTAGAACTTGATATTTATTCCAAAGACTGCTTAATACCGAGCCCTCTTTTCTCTATTCTTTAGTCAAGAAGAAATACATAGCCAGACTCTAGGCTTAAGGGGTATACTAGCTAAGCAAGCAAAGCTTAGCCATTTGTTTGCATCAAAGCCCACTAGTGTGTTTCAAATATATTATCCTATGTGAATATGTTATATACTTCTTTCTTGTATCAATCTTGTGCTACAAATTCACTTGTGATTTGTCTATGCAGAGAAATAACAGTCAACCTCAAGGCACTGTTTAAAGTAGAACAGTTTTCTTAAACCAAAATCGTTTAGCTTTAGTAGTTGGTAAAAAAAGTAGTCAGTAGATGGTGTCAGGTGGGACTTGAAGAGGGCCCACTAGCACCTACAGAGATTACATTTAGTTTAGAATATGAGTCAGAGAGTGAGATCAACACAACTTCCTCTCTACTACCAAGATATATATCATCTCTTTCCATACCACTACCATCATCATCTTCACCAATCAATTCTCTCTCTTCTTATCATACCATGAGTCAGCAGCAGGAATAGTTGGCAGCAATGCAGGTGTAAATACAAGCCCTAATTGTAGGAGGAGCAGTGGCAAGAAGAAGAGAAGAAGGGTCCAATGCAGGATTCTATATGGAGGTGACCAAGCCACCAGTTTTTAATGGAAAAGTAGGAAAAGTAGGAGGGTTTATAACAACATACAGATTATATTTGAGAATGAAGATGAGAAAAACAATGGTGGAGGAACAGATCTAATGGATTCTGTCATATGTACAGGGAGGATCAGTGAATATGTGGAAAGAAAATATATTAGAAGATTTGGAGGCAAGAAAAATAGAATATGAATCAGCAGGGAAATTTTTGGCAGGATTGAAAAAGAAGTTTGGAGGAGGAAATAAGAAAACAATAAAGGTAGCAGAATTGAGGAGATTAGAATAGGGAGGGAGAACAGTGGAGAAATCTGTACAAGAGTTTAGAACAGCAGTGAGAGGAAGTAGGTATGAAGAGAGGCCACTAGTAAAAGAGTTCAAGAGGGGAATGAGTGGAGCAATAATGAGGAAGCTAATGAAGGCAGAAAGGTCTCCAATAAGTATTGAGCAGTGGTATGAATGTGCCACTAATTTAGATAGACACTGGATGTTATGGAACGCTTTGGACACTAACATTTTTCTTTTCCTTTTATCTATTTTTCTTGATTTTATATTTCTTTTCTTTTGAATTTCTTTTTCTTTTTCTTTTTATTGATGATGAAGAGGCACATGACATTGCAGTCACATGACAGGTCACATGATGTGATGTCATAGGCTTAGAACATGGTAGAAGGTTCTGGAAGATGATGTCAGAGCACATGGTGTATACATGATGGCCTTGAGTAAGACATGAGGCAGACATGAGGTAGTAGCATGGACCAACCTGTAACAGTATAAATAGGACTCTAATTTAGCAGAGGCTCCTTGTCAAGTTCTCTTGTGCTTTTCCCCACTTGATTGCTTAACTGAGGGCTTTACTGCTTGTATTATCATTGGACTTTGTATCTAGTGGTTGCCACAACACTGAAGAGAAAGCAAGAAGAAAGAAGAAAGGTTAAGAAGAAGATGGGAAAAGGGAATGTCAGCCTCTAGACAACAGAAGGCACAATGGCAAATACTATAGCCTCAAGTATGGCCAAGAAGGCAGGAAATGCCTCAATAGCAGGTAACAATGGGGCCTACTCCAATGGAGGAAGTGGAAAGGATGAATGCAGTGATGATATGCCCTCAACAGAGAGCAAGGTTTGCACAATGGAACCCATATGCCATGGAGGTGGATAGGAGTAATAGGAATTATTATAGTTGTGGAGGTTTTGGACACTTAGTCAGAAATTATAGAAATAAGAGGATAGAAAACAGAACTGGGAAGAGAAGAAGACTGGAATACAGAGACAATGGGAATAACAGACAGAGTAATTTAAAAGAGGAAAGGGATCTAATAATCTTTGATTAGATTCTAGTAATAATAGGTTTGCAATGCTTGCAAGAGCAAATACATCTTGTTATAACCTTGATAATAGAGACATATTAAGAGAAGTGATGGTAAAGATTGGGTTGGAAAGAATTGACACATAAGAAGGAATAACAGTGGAGATGTTGTTGGATAGTAGTGTTACAGGATTGGTGATGAGTTCAGAATTTGTAAGGAAGCAGGAGTTTAAGCTGAAGAAAATAGAAAGGTCTATTTATGTAAGAAATGTGGATGGAACAATGAATAAGGAGGAACTAATCAAAAATACTATGGAGGTTAACATTTATTATCAGGGACATAGGGAGAGGACAAAGATTGATGTGATAGGAAGACAGAGGTGAAACATAATCTTGGAAATGCTGTGGTTAGCTCACTACAATTCTGAGATTAACTGGAAGATAGATGAGGTCAGAATGATAAAATGTCCAGAGAAGTATGGTAAGCAGTAGAGACTGAAGCAGAAAAAGTCAGGGTGGCAGAAGCAGAAAAAGAAAGAAAAGAAGGAGGAAGAAAGTAAGAAATGAGAGAAAAAGAAAGAAGAGAAAAAGAAGAAGAAAAAGAAGAAGAAGGGAGAAAAGACAATAGATGTGAAGAAGGTAGCTGAAGAGTGGGAGATTTGGGATAAGGAGAAAGATGCAGCAAAGTTAGAAGAAGAGGCAAGAAGGTTGGTACCAAAACAATTCCATAAGTGGATCAAGGTCTTTGGAAAGAAAGCAAGTGAGAGGATGCCAACAAGGAAGATGTGGGACCATACAATAGAATTGAAAGAAAGGTTTGTGCTAAGAAAAGGGAAGGTGTATCCATTGTCAAGAGAAGAGAGGGGAGAAGTGCACAAGTTCATAAATGAACAATTGAGGAAGGATTATATTAGGCCCTCAAAGTCACCTCAAATGGCACCAGTATTTTGTATGGGAAAGAAGGATGGAAAAAAGAGGATGGTACAAGACTATCAATATCTCAATGAGTGGACAGTAAAAACAATTATCCATTGCTGCTTATTTCAGATGTAATCAAGAATATTAGGATTAAGAAAATATTTATGAAAATGGATCTGAGGTGGAGATATAACAATGTGAGGATAAAGAAGGAAGATAAGTGGAAGACAGCTTTCACAACCCCAGAGGGATCTTTTGAGCTTACAGTCATGTTTTTTGGATTAATGAATTTGCCAGCCATGTTTCAGGTTATGATAAATAAGTTGCTAAGAGATTTGATAAACATGGGGAAGGTTGGAAGTTTTATTGATGATATTATGGTGGGAACAGAAATAAAGGAAGGGCATAACAAGCTGGTAGAAGAAATACTGAAGAGGTTAGAAGAAAATGGTCTATATATAAAACTAGAGAAGTGCAAGTGGAAGGTGAAGGAAGTAGACTTTTTAGGAGTAATGTTGGGACCAGAAGGAATAAAAATAGAGGAAACAAAGGTGAAGGCAGTGCTAGATTGGCCAGTGCCCAAATTAGTAAAAGATATACAAAAGTTTCTAGGGCTGGCTAATTATTATCAGAGATTTATTGAAGGGTTTGCAAAGGTAGTGAGACCATTACACGAGTTGACAAGGAAGGAACAGAAGTGGAACTGGGGAATCAGGCAAGAAAAGTCATTCAAGGCATTAAAGAAACAGTTTACCATAGAACCAATTCTAGTGGCTCTAGACTTAGATAAGAAAATATGAATGGAAGTAAATGCATTGGATTATGCAATGGGAGGTATATTATCTATGGAGTATGAGGATGGAAAATAGAGACTAGTAGCATATTTATCAAAGTCATTGAATGAGATGGAGAGAAATTATAAAATTTATAATAAAGAAATGTTGGCAGTAATTAGAGGGTTAGAAAATTGGAGACATTTATTAGAAGGTGCTAGATTCAAATTTGAGATATGAATAGACTACAAGAATTTGGAATATTTCAACATGTTCCAGAAGTAAGAATAGGGAAGATAGATAGTTTAAGTAGGAGACCAGACTAGAAAGTAGGTGTAGAAAAGAACAATGAAGATCAAGTATTTATTAAGGATCATTGGATTTGTAACTTATCAAAAGTAGTAATTGAAGGACTTGAGATAGATATATTAGAAAAGATTAAAAAGGCTAAGGGTAAAAACAAAGAGGTAGTTAGAGTAGTAGAAGAAATAAAGAAGGCAGGAGTAAAGAATTTGAGAGGAAATGAGTAGGAGATTGAGAAAGAGTTAGTATTAAAAGAAGGAAAAGTGTATGTACCAAAGAATGAAGAATTAAGGATGGAAATAGTCTGGTTACACCATGATACACTGGTAGCAGGACATGGAGAGAGATGAAAGATGATGGAGTTAGTAATAAAGAATTACTAGTGGCTAGGAGTAACAAGAGATGTGGGAAAATATGTAGAAGAATGTGATGCATGTCAGAGGATAAAGAATAGAATAGAGGCACCAGCAGAAAAGTTGATGACAAATGAGGTACCAGAAAAAACATGGACATATTTGACAGTGGACTTTATTACAAAGTTACTGTTAGTAGTAGAGAAGAATGTAATATTGGTGGTGTGTGATAGGTTATCAAAAATAGCACATTTTGTAGCAACAATAGAGGAGACATTGGCAGAAGGTTTAGCGAGGTTGTTTAGGAATAATATGTGGAAATTGTATGGGTTGCCAGAAAGTGTAATTAGTGATAGAGGACTACAGTTTATAGCAGAGTTAACAAAAGAGTTGAATAAGATGTTGGGAATTGAGACAACATTATTGATAACATTCCACCCATAGAGGGATTGGCCAGAGTGGTTAGTAACAGCAGAGTTTGCAGTAAACAACAAGATTCATACTACAACAAAGGTGTCACTTTTCATGGCAAACTATGGTAGAGAATTATGAATGGGAGTTGATATCAGGAGGAAAGGAAAAGTAGAAAAGGCAATGGAATTTGCAGAGAGAATGAGGAGGGTATAAGAGAAAGTGGGGGTAGCATTAAGAAAAGTATAAGAAGAGATAAAGAGACAAGCAGATAGAGGATAACAAGAAGTAAAAGAGTGGAAGAAGGGAAAAAAGGTAATGTTGAGTACCAAAGACTTAGTATCTAAAGAAAGACTAGCAAAGAAGTTGATAGAGAGATATATGGAGCTATATGAGATAGAGGAAGTAGTATTGAAGAATGCAGTGAAGTTAAAATTGCTGGCCTCTATAAGAATTCACCTGGTGGTTAACGTTACTCAGGTAGTAAGATATAGAGAACTAGTGAAGGGGTAAAGAGTAGAGGAACTGAAACTAGTAGAAGTAGATGGAGTAGAAGAGTGGAAAGTTGAGAAGATATTAAACAAGGGGAAGATACAGAGAGTAGAGAAATATTTAGTGCATTGAAAGGAGTTTATAGCAGAAAATAATACATGGGAAAAAGAGAAGAACTTAGAGAATGTGAGAGAGTTAGTTGATAAGTTGAAAGAAAGGATAAGTGTAGAAGTTAGATAACAGGAGGAAATAGATAAAAAGTGGAAGATAAAGTTAAATCCAAATGTGGAGGAGCTCAGAAGGAGTGAGTTGCTAGAGAAGTACACAGTAAAGATATTGTTTGGGTGGGATAATAAGAAGTTTGAGAATGAATATTTAAAGAAGTTAGAAAGGAACTGGCAACAATGGAAGTCAGTTTCTCTGGAGGAGAAACTTTGAAGGGGGGGTGATGTCAGAGTTGTAAACAATAGACTTGGTTTTATTTTATTTTATTTTTCTTTTAGTTTTTTTAATTTTATTTTTAATTTATTTTTCTTTATTTAAATATAGGTAGAGAAGACAAAATGTGACATCACATGTCACAGTCATGGTCACATAGGGTCACACACTCATGTGACACAATGGAACAACATAGAAAGTTCTAGAAATAATAATGTCATATAGCATGATTAACACATGTCAAAGGCAAACATATAGTCTTTAGGGTAGGGCTAAAAGAGTATAGCATGGACCATCAGTAGTTTGTATATAAGGTAGATGTCATGTACTTAGGAACTCTATTGAGTTCTCTTGTATTACTTAATATAAGAGTGGTCTTTTGTCCTAACCCCTAGATCTAAGTCATAACACTAGGTGGATTTGTGCCAAATAGTAGACAAAGCTCTTAACCAATTAGCTCTCCAAAATTGGATTGTTATTATCCCAGTTTCCTATCTTATATTGACCTATTCTTTCAGTCTTAGTTATAAGTATCACTAGACATAGCTCTCATAATAAAAACTAATCTAACTACTTGGCCTTGTAAGATCTAAAGAAAAACAGAAAAACTAACTACAGAATTAGAAAAGTAGACCAGTTAAGCACTTATAGAAGCTTAGAGAGAGGTAGAGATCAATTCTGAGAGAAGAAGATAAAAACACTTAGGTGCACCTCCAAGAAATTAACAAAGTCTTTAACTAATGGAAATAGGTTAATTAAAAAACTGTAGGCAAACCTAGAACAGTTTGTGAAGATGTGTTGATATGTTTCTATCTAACAATGGCCATACAGACACTGGATGTATTCTGTAAGAAAAAAGCACTATCTGTACTCCTTAATAAGAACATAGTTAAGAATGGCTTTAGCTGTTCTAGCACATAATATGATTGACTGGCTAATATGAGAAAGCTAACTACTATCTTTAGAGTAGCTAGACTGGAGAATTTTGCAATTCCTATCTCTGAGAGAGAAGAGATGTTAACCTTGAAGAAATGTTGACCTTGGACAGTGAGATGGTTAAAGAATGTTCTCTAAGTGTCTAGGCAAGAGATAATACTTTTGGAGTGAAGGAAATTGATAAAAGTTGCTAGATGAAGTCTAGTAGCCACTCTAGTGTTAGTCACATTGTTATGGACCAGTTAGTGAAGGGACTACTTAGCCTTGCTTGAGTAGTCCCAAAAGTCAATTTTATAACCATGGTCTTGAGAAAAAAACAACCTAAGTACAAAGTAGACAGCTAAGAAGTGGGCTTGTCTAGGATACATTGGAGAATCTACTGCTTGTCTAGCAGATTTTAGTGAGTCAGTGATAAGTATAATATGTTCTATAGCCATGCTAGTAGCCTTAGCAATACCTAGTCTTATAGCAAATAGCTTAGTATCAAGAGTAGTTGTTCTATCTGCTAGAGTCTTAAAGGACAATACTTGTTGGTCTAGAATTCAAATATATGTAGTAGAGACAGCCTATATATGTCTAGAGAGTATAACACTTATATCAGTGATAATAACAAGAGTAGTAAAATTTAAAGCCTTCTTTATAGAAAATTCTATTAAAATTACAAAAATCATTTAGTAGGAAGTTATTTCCTATCTATTAATTTCTTTGTACTATCATTTCTAGCAGCCTTTCTTGCTAGGAGACCTCCCTATTTGGTCTGCAATCTAGTCTGTTCAACAGCTGATAGTAAGCTGAGCCTTTAACTAACAATCTTCCTATTATAGGTACATTTAGAATTAGATCTGACTTAATATCCTAGGCCTACTGTTGTGGCAACCACTAGTCACAAAGACCAATAATCACACAAGGCAGTAAATCTCTCAGTAGGATATCAAGTGAGGATCACAAGAGAACTCAATAAGGAGTTCCTGCTATATTGCTATCCTATTTATACTATTACAATTGGTCTGTGCTACAACTACACTTCTACTGTGCATCCTATCCTAAAGTCCATATGTCATCCATGAGTGCACTATATATACACCATGTGGTAGTAATGCAGTTAACATGCTTTCTGACATCATCGTCTAGACTCTTCTAGACTATAGACCCTTCTAGACCACTCTAAACCCTATGATGTAATGTTCTGTGACTTTTCTCTCTTGCCATAGACTAATAAAATAATGTTCTTTCACTAATATATAAGGAAATATCTTCCCATGTTTCTTCATTTTATAACACCTACTAAGTAGATCAGTATGGAGTTGCATCTACCTATGTAGTACTCCAGGTGGAATTTTCCTATATCTTAGTAATTCTAACACTTCAGCTTCAACTTAAGCCTAAACTGGTTATTATTATACCAGCAAACTGATAGTAGATATAGATCACTCAAGCTAGATGAAGAAGATTACTCCATTCTACTATGGCCCAGTTTTAACAGAGATGTTACTCTCTGCTGTACCTTTCTATTCTCTAATAGATAGTTTGTTTATGCCTATAAGTATGGATTTCTGATCTGTCTAGAATTACTGCCTTGCTATCTACCAATATAGTGAGTACTTCAGAATAAGTCTGAACTAGGAGTTGTTTCTATAATATGACTAACTATCTCTAAGTTATATAGCCTAGAGATATAAATAATATACCAGTTAGGTTTATACCAAATGGTAAGCTGAGCCCTTAACCAATTAGTCTTCCAGAATCTGATCTAGCTAGGTAGGTTTGTGCCAAACAATAGGCTAAACTCTTAACTAATCAGCTCCTTAGAATGATATTGTTATTATTCTAATTTCCTATCTTATATTGACCTATTTTTTTATTTATGGTTATAGATATTACCAGAAATAGCTTTCATAATAAGAACTAATTTGACTACTTGATTTTGCAAGATTTACAGATTTTGCTCTTCAGGAAGTCTATTACTAGACCTTACATCCTAGTAGCAGTGTAATGCTTACTAGTCCTATAATATACACTAATTATAAAAATTAAGAGCCCCAGTAGTTGTTACATAATATTACTACCACATAATTACAAAGTTAAGATATTTGCACTTAGATGTTATGAACTAAGATCCTTAGGGTTGGACAATTGAACAACTCTTGTATTGAGTAACACAAGAGAACTTGATAGAGATCTCTCTACAAACTAATCTACCTTATATACTACTACCAATGGTCCGTGCTTGCTACTATGCAACCTACCCTAAACAACCATGTGTAGTACATGAGGCCAATATGTGGTGTCCATGTTATATGATATTATTTATTCTAGATCCTTCTACTTTGTTCTTTGCATCTTGTGATCTAACCCTAACCCTATGCTCTAAAAATAGAAAACAAGGAAATAAAACAAAATGAAAGTGAAAAATGAAAAATAAAATAGAAAGAAACTAAGTCCACTGTTTGTGAACTTGACATTAGAGAAAATTGAACCCTTAATCTTTTGAACACTTACTCAAGTATACTCACTAGGTCTTTAGTAATCAAAACCACTAGGTTACTGAGGCCTATTTGGTAGTAAAGGCTTTTTCTAACTCTTTTCTCTTTGAGAGCATTATAGCATCTATACCTCACATTATGAAGGTATTTCCTAGCTCTGACATATCTGTAATCTGAATTAATATCTGAGACTTTCAGAAGGGTTCCAAAGATAAGACCCTTATTAACTGTGTCATACTGCTGCAGTTAGAAGGACTATTATACATTTTGGAGTCACTTAGTATCACAATTGCTAGTACTGGAAACATTTTACATATGCTTGCTAGACTGTTATATGTCAAGTCTATCTATTCTAAAGACATATCTCTGTGGCAATGTTGTCATTTTAAAATTCACAATATAAGCTTGTTTCCTATGACAGCTATCCTTTTCACAACACATTCCTATAATGGTGATACAATCAGATATCCAGTCTTCTATAATAGAAATACTCCTATTGAACTTGGTCTTTTATAGTAGGGTTTTGTTATCTTACTCTTATCAGTATTTCACTACTAAAACCTCTACTTGGGATAATAGAGGCTATATACTAAAACTCTGAGTATCTCCTATATCTCTTACTTATATATAAGACTAGTAGTTACACTGTAATTCACTAGTCTAATAGTCGATAAAGATAATTCTTATTAAACTCAATCTCTAGTATTCAATGACAATACACCAAATCAGCACTCATTTCCACTTCAGACTTCACTTACTTCTATGAAACTACAATTATGTAGCAAACAGACAGCACAGTATATAAGTTGAAGTCAAGGTTGTTCTACAAGTTCATATCACTGAGCATAGAGTTTACATACTCTGCATACTTCCAAGTCAACTTCATAGACTTTATCTCCTGGTATGAACCATGCTTGACATAGACTCAAGATACTAAATGTTAGAAATGTGATGGTTCTCACAAAGTGGAAAACTACAAACTGTGAGTTTGGTGCTATAAGATCAATTCTAGGTCTAACTCTTTTAGAGAGATTACTATAACTGGTATATCTTGTTCTCATACTTTCAAGTATTTGAGCTACAAGAGTAACCACTCTGCTAATAATAGCAAGTGTCCCTTTTGGTGCTATTGCTTTGACAAGTAGTGGCATATTAATAAGGCTACTGAGGTGTGCTTTGAATGAGCTAACCATAACATTGTCAATGGTTCTAGTGGGAATAGTCATTGAATATGTCTGATATAACTAATATGATTTATATTTATTTACAGAATGTTCAGAAAAACTATGTACTAGTTGACAGTCTTCTAAAGTCCTAGAAAACTTGTATGATATCTTATTTATCTAGGAGCCTTCCTGGAATTTTATTTGATTTATACTATCTACTACAAATCATAAAGACCAGGAAGTAATTGGTACTCCTATTCATCTAGAATAGTCCTAGATAGTTTAATTTTCACAGAACTCTGAACAGGTACTGAGAGTTATATGCTTTATCTACTCTAGACTGTCTAGACTTTGTTTTGTTCTCAAAAGAGACATAGTCAACCATAGAGACATCTAGCTTCTGTCTTTCTTCAATAAAGGCAGATATCAGTTTCTTATGAATGTCTACTTAGATAATCTTCATACTACAGTTGACTTTTTCACTAGAAAAGCTCTGAGCATCCCTAACCTATTATACATGGGTAGGGACTTTAATATTAGGGATGCTAAATGGGATTCCTCTATTTCATTGCATTCTGCTGCTGGCCAGTCTCTGAGGGATCTGACAGACTTCTACAGTCTTGTATGCTTCCTTCTAGTAATTTCTGTTCCTACTTATTACTCAGACATTAGTGATCATGCTAACTCAGTTATTGACCTTATTTTCCTAGGCATAAGCTATGTCCAAGCCACCCATTCTATTGAGCCTGGTCTTAGATGACCTCTAGACCATGCTCCCTTCATAGTCAACCTTTTTATTGCTCTAGAGAATATCTAGGTATACAAGAAAGTTCTAAAATATGACAGCAATGAAAAAGTAACTTTTATACTCTCTATGAGTGAAGGACTTTCTCAACTTGACTTCTCTGCTCTGGATTCTATTATAGGTCTTAACTTTCTCTCTGAGATAATCTCTGAGCTCTTTGCTGACTACTGGGCTACTTATGCCAAGAGAATTACTATAACCACTTATTCTAAAGAGTGGTGGAACAATGAGTACAGGACTGCAATAGAGACCTATAAATGAACTGGAAGTAATCTGACTGATTTTCCTTTTGCTCTACTACTAGACAGGCCAAGAAGTAATTTTTTAACAACAGGATTGCTGAAATACCATTACTAATAAACAACCTGGGGATCTTATAAGCTAGGTCAAACAGTGTATGTTACCTGCAGTAGAGGCCATCCACTTCCAAGGCCAACCTTGTAACAACCTCCCTGACTTGTGAAGTGTACTTCACTAGTCCTATAATACTACAGCTAATCACTTTGTTGACCTCTCTGTCCTAGATGAGGTCTCTAGCTAGACCACTTGCTCTTAAATGCTCTTTTCACTGTTGGAAATACAGAAAGTGCTTAAATTCTGCTCCAATATCTCTGCTCCAGGTTCTGACCATATTACTTAGCAGTACCCAAGCTTATCTTAGCCAACAACACTTGTGCTGTAGACATTCTCTCCTTGACCAATACCTATCTATCACTTCACCACTGGCCTAGACACTTTAAAAAGTCAGTCTCTGTAATTATATCCAAACTAGGCAAGTCTGCTTATAATACTCCTAAGGCCTTTAGATTTATTGTTCTGCTTAACACTCTTAGCAAGCTTATTGAGAAGATAATTGCTGGACAACTTCAGTTTGATGCTGTCAAGTATAGAATTCTTTATCTCAACCAACTTGGAGGTGTAGGTCAACAGTCTATTAAAGATGCTAGTATGTTTTTGACTTATTTAGTATGAGCTAGCTAGGCCAAAAGACTTAAAAACAAGTGTTGTGGCCTTTGATATTACATAATTCTTTCCTTCTTTGAACTACAGTATACTTACTTCAATTCTCAGATACTTTGGTTTTACAAACTATATTATAGACTTCTTTTCCAACTATCTTATAGATAGATTTACCCAATATTCTTGGAATTTCTTTCTTTCTAGAGCTTGTAATGTAGATGTAGATATGTAGCAAGGTCCTGCTTTATCTCCTATTCTTTCTGTACTTTATATTGCTTCTCTTATTTGTATTTTTGAATATAGAGCTCAAGCTCTCTACTTAAATACTTCTATTCTTTTATTTGTTGATGATGGTCTTCTAATTTCTCAGGGAAAAATGTATAATAAAACCTTGCCAGAGCTTTATAATAGCTATAGAGTAGTTACAGGCTTGATAGTGATGTTTGGCTTAGTCATAGAGCATGACAAGTCAAAATGTTTTCATTCTTCTAGGGCATATAATGACTTGAATTCAGAGCTAGACTTCTCAGCAATTGGTGCTCTTACCTTCAAACCCAAGATATACTAGAGATACTTGGAATTTACTTCAATCAACATCTGTCTTTTAAGAAACATATTTGATACTACTCTATCAAGGCACTGTCAATAGTTAAAGCAATGGAAATACTTGGAAATTCAACTAGAGGCCTTCTTCTACTCTAAAAGTGCTTTCTATATTGCTCATGCATCATTCCTATTCTACCTATGGCTTTAGACTTGAATTCTTTGCTAGAGCTCCTATCAAGACCTAGGTGTTGTTTCTAACAACTATGTAGTATAAGACTGCTTTTTGGATCTTGAGTATATTTTGCACCTTACTCACTGGTAGAGTCAAGGCTTTGGCAGACCTCATTTCTATTTATATTCTTCTCAAGAAGCTGATAAAGCAGTCTTATCTTAAGACTACTACTTTTCCTGTACAACATATACTGATATCTCTACTTAGTACTAAACACTCCAAGAGCATGTGCTCTCACCCACAATCACTTGCCTCTTAAGGTGATACCCAGTGTGCTCATTTGAAAGGCTCTTTCTTAGGTACTAAAGCTTCTTTACTTGATTTTACAGAATGCTTCAATCTTTTAGATAATAAGGCTACCCTAGGTTGTAGGTTGCTGAACAGCTTTTCTGATCACATTTTCTTTTACCCTTGCAATTTCTCAAGCTTCAGTGATTGCAAAACTCATCTATAGTCTTTTGACTATCTTTGTTTTGAGACTTCCTCTTAAAATTGACCTTTACCTTCCTCTGAGCCTTTATAAGTGCTCAATTAGCTTGCTTTTTTTGATTCTGTAGATAGTTTCTCAGTTTTTCTTTTCTTAGTTTTTTTTGACTCTATATTCTCAGTATGATAGATTTTTCTGGACTTAGACATATAATAAGTAGGTTGGTTATAAGCAATTTTTATCAAGAATTCTTTCTAAATTCTTTCTAACTTCTTCTGATCCTAATGATATCTCTGTCTGTTTATGAAGGGAGTTTCCACTTTCTGAGGCCTTAGGAATGGTCAAAGTTGGAATGGACACGGATGCATATTATAGATAGTCTACCATAGTCTGCAATCAAACACTATATGTTAAATTATTAAACAAAAAAAAAGTTAAGTCAAGGAAAATATACTATATACTTGCAAATTATATACTTGCTATAAGCCACTATAACCAAAACAACACAGTAAGTCAATTTCCAACCAATTTACTAAAATAGTATAATATTCTACCTTATTGGAATCTTTTGTCATCTTGCCTTTATTAAAGTGCTTTGTTAGACTAATAATGATCTATATAGCCTGTAATTTCTTAGGTGAATTTTTTTTTGTTCATCAATTTATTACATGGTGCTCGATCGCAGTCCATGTCAGACTATCTACTACAAGTAGCCTACAGTTTTAGAGGCCTCAGAGGACAGAAACCCCCTTTATAGGTAGATAGAGATATTATTACAGTCAGAAGATATCAGAAATGAAATCTAGATAAAGGTTGCTTGTAACCAACCTACTAATAATGCATCCAAGTCTAGAGAGACCTATCATACTGAGAATACAGAGTCAAAAGAAACTGAGAGAAGGAAACTGAAAATCTATCTACAAAATCAGAAAAGCAGAACACTTGAGCACTCATGGAGGCTCA
>Ga0157368_1000552_pt1 | contig 17378 bp, 17 predicted proteins | sample AttbisABBM3_FD_113146 | JGI IMG/M metagenome (GOLD analysis project Ga0157368, IMG submission 113146) | Fungus gardens microbial communities from leaf cutter ant in Botucatu, State of São Paulo, Brazil - Atta bisphaerica ABBM3 | ecosystem: Host-associated > Fungi > Mycelium > Unclassified ...
CGATAATGATATTATCGATAATGATTTCTTTCACCATAAGGTTGAACTACTCCAGAAGGATAACATCGTGACCGAAGACAATAATTTACCCTTCACAAGGCTCATCGAGGAGGGTTATGATCATTCTCCTCTGGAATCTTTGTTGTACCACCTTCCTCGATATCTACGCCAAGTGTAACAAGTAGCTTTTGGTTGTATGGTGCGCCTTTTCCACTGAAACAATGCTTAACGAGCAATATTAAGTTCGCGCGAGACTCTTGAGTTCACGACGGTAAGACGTGTATTGAGGGGACAAATCCACAGTACATACCTGGAGATGAACTCCAGCAGGAGAAATTTTACAACATATACAACTCTTCTATGTACGAATATTTACCAGAAATTTACCAGAAATTTTCTACCGATCGTACTCGATCATTTCGCTAGAACAATAAGATGAACATATGGCAGCATCGCCACTGTCATATCTCGACAATGCTTCACATCAAAGTGCGATGTCCTTTCATGATTGTTCATCATCATATTGGAGGTGAATACACGTCAACATCCCCTCAGTGTAGATGGGGTGCTTGATCACTGTAATGAACGAGCCAGGTGGTGGCGTCACCTATGAATAGTGTCTGTAGTAATCATACTGTAATTCTATTACGTAACATAAGTCTATTTGTCATTATCAGACAGTAGGATCCCTCCCTCCTTGTACACGAACTATGAGCAAAGTGCCTGAGAGGTTGGGACCCGACCTGAATCTGGCTCAATATAAACTGGCAACGCCGGAGACATCAGATTCATCTCATGAAACGAAACCGAAGGAAGACAAGCAGCCTCCGGCCTTCGATGACAAACGCATCTTCAATAAGAAGGAGAAGTGGTTGATTGTTTGCATGATCGCATTCTTTGGCATCTTCAGGTGAATATTGAAGACAAAACTGTGGAAATGACTCTGATGATTTATTTCAAGTCCATTTACTGCCAATATATATTTCCCCGCCATACCCATTTTGACAGAGGTATTCCACAAGTCAACTGAACTCATCAACTTGACGGTGAGCACGGCGATTTGTAGTAGATGTTAACGGGCCACTTATCTTTGCTAGGTTACCATGTACATGATACTTCAAGGTATCGGTGAGTGCTTTGCATCTTTCATACAAGGAGCCCCGTGCCTGAGAGATTACCTAGCCCCCATGTTATGGGGAACTCTCTCAGACACCGTTGGTAGAAGACCCATAACTGCTGCTTGCCTCCTCATATTGGCTTTGTCATGCCTTGGGCTCGCCTTGGTACCGACTTCTGCATACTGGCTACTCATGATCCTCCGATGCTTGCAAGCCGCTGGATCGGCTAGCACCATCGCTGTTGGCGCTGGTGTTGTCTCCGACATATCTACGCCTGAAGAACGTGGAGGATTTTTTGGCTTCTTTATCCTGGGACCGATGGTTGGTCCGGCCCTTGGTCCAGTGGTTGGCGGAGCATTGACGCAAGGACTCGGGTGGAGGTTCGTCCATAGAGTTCCTTTGGCATTATATCTCTCTCACTCATACGAAAAGATCGATCTTTTGGTTCATGCTCATAGCCTCATCCACCTGTCTTGTTATAATCCTTCTGTGCGTAATGGTAATCTTTCCTTGTGTTTACCCTAACCTGAAGTCCAGGATCATGCCTGAGACTCTCCTTTCAGTGAGGTACAAGAGAACGAGAGTTGCGAAAATCATTTACACTCCTATCATTCCAGTCGTTGGTCGGAGGCAAGAAGGCAGCTATCCTGAAGGTATACCTAAGGCGCCCAAGAAGTCATTTCAGAATCCGTTCAAACTCCTTACAAAGCCGGATATTGTACTTCTACTTATTGCCAATGCACTTATTTGTGCCGTATTTTATGGGGTCCTCGCTTCTATCTCTACACTCTTCGATCAAACGTATGGTTTGGATGCGACGAAGATAGGACTATGCTTTCTAGCGATGGGCGGCGGAATGGCCTTTGGAAGTAGCATAAATGGCAAGTTATTGGACAGCCAGTATGAATCAGAGAAGAAAAGGTTCCTCGAGCAGATGAGAGACTCTGAAAAGCAAATTGATCCAAAGAATTTAACACGAATTCCGGAGTTTCCTTTGGAGAGGGTAAATTTATACATTTCTCATAGATTTTGGTACTCAAGTTCGCTTCTGTAGGCCCGTCTCAGTCTCATACCACTCTTGATTGTCGTTCTTGCTGCAGCAACAGCTGGCTATGGCTGGGCAGTGGAAAAGCACGCAAGTATCGCTGGACCTCTGATCCTTCACATAATCAGTGAGTGCTAGATGTTACTAGATGTTAATCAAGCAATCTGAATTCAAGCATTCAATTAGTTGGTTATCTGATCATGGGGGTTATGAACGGATTATCTACGATCATGCTTGACCTTGTGCCTGGTCAGAGTTCAGCAGTCACTGCCTGCGTAGGTGCATCAGGATTTTCGTCCTTGAGTCTACTCACGTACTTTGCAGAATAATCTTGTGCGGTGCCTATTGAGTGCCGTTCTAGTTTCAGTCATCGAGCTTATTTTTGATGCCATCGGCGTTGGGTGGACTTATGTGCTCTTGGCTGGCATAGCGCTGCTTTCCTTACCGTTTGTTTACATAGAGATCAAATTTGGTCCTGAAATCAGGAAGAAGCGTCTGAGTGCTGAAGTCAAAAGTTAATTTCGGGCCTTCCTCTCTACCATTTGTTCCTAAAATCGGACACCATTGAACATTAGAGTACACTTAAACCTTTGTTTCATAAACAATCTTCTATTTTTCCCTTCCCATGCCCCTCGCTGAACGTAGTCCTTTATTTCGTATCCCACTAAGGTTGAAGCTTATCTTTTCGGAACCGAGATCTAAGTGGTTTTCGACCACGCTCTCTCATACTGATTGGCAGGTTTGACTTGAGCATTGAGCTTCTGGGCAGCCATTAGTGGCCAGTGAGGGTTTTGTAGCAGTGCCCGAGCTAGTAGAATAACATCTGTCTTCCCTTCTTTCAGGTAAGACTCGGCTTGTTCGGGCTCTGTGATCAACCCAACGGCACCTATCAGGAGCTCAGGTACAGCTCTTTTGAGTTCTGCTGCGAATGGGACCTGAGCGTTATCTCATCAATACAGGGCAGTTTCAGGTAGTATAACCACTAGCCTGATATCCAGGTTGATGAGGGATGACTTCTGCGGCCCAATTTCCCCCTGTGCTGCAGTCGACAAGATCGACCCCAAACTCCTGCAGTCTAGCAGCAAGGATTTTGCTCTGTTCGATACCCCATTGCAACCATTTACCATCTGTGCCTTTTTCTGGTCCTTCAGCCCAATCTGTGGCGCTTATGCGAACGAACAGAGGTCCACTCCACACTTCACGGACTTTCCGAACGAGAGAGCTGATGACACGTAGCCGGTTTTCCAGGGGTTGACCCCCGTATATGTCATCACGGGTATTCGATAAAGGCGATACAAAAGAGTGGAGCAGGTAACCATGCGCTGCATGTAATTCAATGAAGTCGACTTAAGAAAGAAAGGGTGTGAGTAACAAGCTAGTAGACTTGGAAAAAGCTTCACGCACATCCCGCTTTTTCTGCACGTTTAGTTGATTCAACGAAGGCTTTGATAATTTTATTGTCAATGTCCTCCTCAGAGATTGGCTTTGGATCGGGATAGATGCCCTTCTTGAACGACAGGTCGCTTGGTCCATATACTGACAATGTGTGAGTCCAATGATTTGAAAGAAACCCGAGATAATACCTTCTCCAGGCCACCCGTTGACTTCTTCCGTAGCCAAAACATTTCCTGTAGCTCTCCGCGTCCAAGGTGCAAGTAAGGAAGCTTTCCTGCCTGCGTGGGCGAGCTGAATGCCTATCTTCGTTCCTTGAGCATGGACAAAAGTAGTGATTCGTTTGAGGGGTTCGATTTGCGTGTCGGTCCATAATCCCTATGCATCGAGTGAATATAGATGTTATAGAGTGGATTTTGTACTTACTGCATCCTGGGGTGAGATTCTTCCCTCAGGGACGACCGAAGTCGCTTCAACGGTGATCGCCCCAACTCCTCTCGATGCAAATCCCTGACAGCTCATTTTAGGCAGCGACAAGCAGGAGGATATCCATATCTTACACCTAGATGCACGAGATGCCAGTCAGTGGCATGTCCATTGTCAGAGCTATACTGACACATGGGGGACTACAGGTGAGGTGAGCAGGTGTCGTTAAGTGATCAAGGATAGTAATGCTTACGACCCATATCCTGTTCTTGAAGGTTACGCCTCTGATTGTCAAAGGTTTGAAGAGTAACGGCGCTTCTGAGCCCTAAATCTGTTCAGCCATTGTCCGCGGAGAACCAAGCAATTGACTTGCCGAGTCCCAAAGCGTTCCGATCTCGGGTTCATTCAAAGGATAGAACTCCCTTGCACCTGGGACTGGTTTGTTAGTCAGGCTAGAGGACATGGTTCTGCGACAGGATATATCGTTGAAGTATGGTAAATCAATTAGGCGACGTTTGTCAGCGTATTGAGGAGTTTGCCATTTGGGGTTGACTGTCCGCTGTTGGTTTGGTAGATACTGACCCATCTCCACCAATACGCTTGAACTACACCTATAACTACAGTCATTGCCAATGGGTGTATCACTATCTGACTTCCTCATGGCAGAGCTCAAGAAGATTGACCCTGCAGCAGAATATAATGGTTATCTTCCGAAGATACGGTCCTCTACGGGATCCACCTACTTTGTCAAGTTTGGGTCTTCCTCAGAATACGAACAGTATGTCGGAGAGGCACGATCGCTAGAGGCCATAGAAACCGCTGCTCCTGGACTGGTACCCAAGCTATTCTCTTACGGACAAGAAGAAGGTGGGAGACCTTACTTCATCTCGGAATACAAAAACATTGGTGGTCTGGCTGGAAACGCTACCAATATGCTGGCAAAGAGGCTTGCCCAAGAGCTACATCAGTATCAGAATCGAGAGGGCTTTGGATTCGGCGTGCCAACATTCTGTGGGGCAACTAAACAAAGGAATGGGTGGTATAAAACTTGGGAGCATTGTTATGATGATTTAATTGGGAATTTGCTGGAGGGTTTGGCCGAGCATGGTTATGATGATCTTGTCAAGATAGGCAAGGAAGTGCGGGGACAGTACGTGGAATTTCTGCCAGGAGAGTGGTAGTACCAGGCTGACCACACCGTTGAAAGAGTCATCCCCAAATTGCTTGGTAATATAAGTCAAAGACTGTCGAAGAATAATCTAACTCTAACCCAGGCCATCTTAAAGTACAGCCTGTTCTGCTGCACGGTGACCTTTGGGTTCGATTCCAACATATCAGGTTTCTGTCTGTTCGATGACACTCGTATTAGAGCGGTAATGTGGGCATCGATTTATCGACAGGCGAGCCCGTGATATTTGACCCGTCCTCGTACTATGGGCACAATGAGGCAGAGTGAGCCAATTTTTCCCTCATGGGGACATACACCGACTGTGACAAGTCTCGCCATTGCTCGTATTTTTGGAGGTTTTCCTCAGTCATTCTTTGAAACCTATCACAAATATCTGCCGAAGACTGAGCCAGTCTCCCAATATGACTTGAGGGGAGAGCTCTACCAACTCTACCACTTCCTGAATCATACTCTTTTGTTTGGTGTAAGTCGTCTGATGATATGTCCGTACTGTAAGCTTAGCTTATTCATAGGACGGATATTCAGGGAGCGCGTATAGAATAATGAAGAAATTGCTTTCAGAACTAACAGAGAGTGGCAGTGTTTGAGCATGCATTATGCGCTTTTTTCTTAACAATGACAAATATACCGTGTTAACTCATCAGTGACGACGACCGCTTCTAAAGACCATCCAAGCCCTCTGCTCGCTCCGGTCACTCTAATCTTTTGAAGGTTTTGAATCCTTGAGCAGTTAGATAGTCCTGCAAGCACAGCACTTGTTCAATATACGATACTCACTATGGAAATGAGTCAGGGTAAGGCACACGCGCTAGTTGACCTTTTCTTGCTCAAATTTTCAAGATTTCAATGCCGCACAAGAAACGTATGATTATGAGGATCCAAATTATGGCATAGATGGAGACGATGGATATGAAGAGATCACGCAGGAAGACTGCTGGACCGTCATTTCAAGTTTCTTTGACCAGAAGGGTCTTGTGCGACAACAGCTCGATTCCTTTGATGAGTTCGTCCAAAATACCATGCAAGAGCTTGTGGATGAGAATTCGGATCTCATACTGGACCAAGCAGACCAGCACACAGGGCACGAGACAGACATGACTCGTCGCTATGAGATCAAGTTCGGTCAAATCTACCTTTCTCGGCCAACAACCACTGAAGGGGATGGTGCCGTTGCTTCTATATTTCCCCAAGAGGCTCGGCTTCGTAACTTGACTTATTCTGCGCCGTTGTACATCGAGATGCGGAAGCGTGTTCTGGTGGGACGTGAGGATCCCGACACTCCTGGCGAGGTAGTCTGGGAGGCAGAGAGGGAAGACAACCCAGATGATATATCAAAAGCATGTCTTGGGAGGGTGGGTTTCCTGATGTGCTTGTGACATTTTCAAAGATGACATTGGGTGGTACAGGTGCCAATCATGCTGCGGTCAACTTTCTGTATTCTTCGTGGACTACGAGACCAGGACCTCTACGATCTCAATGAATGCCCTTACGACTCCGGAGGATACTTTATCATCAATGGTTCCGAGAAAGTGTTGATCGCACAAGAGCGCATGGCCACCAATCACGTCTATGTTTTCGCCAAAGCGCAGCCCTCGCCCATCAATTTCCTTGCTGAGATTCGCAGTGCAGTAGAGAAGGGGGGAAAGACCATTAGTCAATTTCAAGTGAAGATGTTCCACAGAAATCAAGAACGTTCGGTATGTACGTAGCCTCCGACTCTGAGAAGACTTGATGATTTTGTGATGTAGCTGGGGAATGTAATGAAGGCCACAATACCTTATATCAAAGTCGACATTCCCATCTGGGTCGTTTTTCGTGGCCTCGGAGTCATCTCGGACCGGGACATCTTGGAGCACATTTGTTATGACTTGCAGGACACACAGATGTTGGAGATGCTTAAGCCTTGCATAGACGATGGTTTCGTCATCCAGGATCGAGAAGTTGCCTTAGATTTTATCGGTAATCGTGGTACAACCACTGGCCTGTCTCGTGAGCGTCGCATCCGTTACGCGCAAGAAATCTTGCAGAAGGAAATGCTGCCTCATGTCTCCATGGCGGAAGGTTCGGAGTCAAAGAAGGCCTATTTCTTCGGTTATATGATTCATCGTTTGCTCTTGGCGGCCATGGAACGACGAGAGCTCGATGACCGTGACCATTTTGGTAAAAAGCGCCTTGATCTGGCAGGCCCTCTCCTTGCCAATCTATTCCGCATGTTATTCCGAAAGTTGACCAAGGATGTATACCGATATCTTCAAAAAGTAACTCTCGGTTTTACTTTAGTGTTCAATCAGAGCTCACGCATCATTTCAGTGTGTGGAAACTCATAAGGAATTTAATCTCTCTCTAGCTGTCAAACACCAGACCATCAGCAATGGTCTCAAATATTCTTTGGCCACCGGAAACTGGGGTGACCAGAAGAAATCCATGTCGTCGAAGGCGGGTGTCTCTCAGGTGCTGAACCGTTACACGTATGCATCAACACTTTCTCATTTGCGCCGTTGTAATACTCCTCTCGGACGAGAAGGCAAAATTGCCAAGCCACGTCAACTCCATAATACCCATTGGGGTATGGTGTGTCCTGCTGAGACACCTGAAGGTCAAGCTTGTGGTCTTGTCAAGAATTTGGCACTCATGGCCTGCATATCTGTCGGCTCATACTCTGCTCCTGTCATTGAGTTCTTGGAAGAGTGGGGTCTTGAATCCCTCGAAGAAAACGCACACTCTACATCACCATGTACGAAAGTATTTGTCAATGGTGTTTGGATGGGTGTTCATCATGACCCGGCTAACCTCGTCAAAACCATAAAGAAGCTGAGGAGAAAGGACGATATTAGTCCAGAAGTTTCGGTTGTCCGTGACATTCGAGAGAAGGAACTCAGGATTTACACTGATGCTGGCCGTGTTTGTCGGCCACTGTTCATTGCAGAGAACCAACAGCTACTTCTGCAGAAGAAAAATATCCGTTGGCTTAATGACGGCTATGATGATGAAGGAAATGAATACAAATGGGAGCAGTTGGTCAAGGGTGGTGTGATTGAGTTATTGGATGCCGAAGAAGAAGAAACTGTCATGATTTCCATGACTCCTGAAGACCTGGAGAACTCACGACTCCAGGCTGCTGGTATTGATCCCCATGCAAATGATGGAGACTTCGATCCTGCTGCACGGTTAAAAGCCGGAACTCATGCACATACTTGGACACACTGTGAGATTCATCCTAGTATGATTCTCGGCATTTGTGCGAGTATCATCCCCTTCCCCGACCACAATCAAGTAGGTTCGGAATCGTTTTAAGCTTCATCCGTTGCTTATTGTTTTCAACAGTCCCCCCGTAATACATACCAATCTGCTATGGGTAAACAGGCCATGGGCATTTACCTTACCAATTTCTTAATTCGTATGGACACGATGGCCAACATTCTTTATTACCCTCAAAAGCCTCTTGCCACTACTCGTTCTATGGAGTATCTTAAGTTCCGTGAACTACCTGCTGGTCAAAATGCAATTGTCGCTATTTTGTGCTATAGTGGCTACAACCAAGAAGATTCAGTCATCATGAACCAAAGCTCCATCGATCGAGGTCTTTTCCGAAGTATATACTACCGTAGCTATATGGATATGGAAAAAAAGAGTGGTATACAGCAGCTAGAGGATTTTGAAAAGCCGACGAGAGAGACTACACTTCGGATGAAGCACGGCACTTACGACAAGCTGGAGGATGACGGCTTTATTGCTCCAGGCACTGGTGTTCGCGGGGATGATATAATCATCGGGAAAACGGCTCCCATACCTCCTGACAGTGAAGAGCTTGGTCAGCGAACGCGCACACATACAAGGCGTGACGTTTCGACCCCTCTCAAGAGCACAGAAATTGGCATGGTTGACCAAGTCCTGATCACTACTAATTCAGAAGGTACCAAGTTTGTCAAAGTCCGTGTTCGATCCACACGCATACCCCAAATTGGCGACAAGTTTGCATCTCGACATGGCCAGAAGGGTACCATTGGTATCACATATCGCCAAGAAGATATGCCCTTCACTGCCGAAGGCATTGTGCCTGACCTTATCATCAATCCTCATGCCATTCCATCCCGTATGACTATCGGCCACTTGGTTGAGTGTCTACTATCCAAAGTGGCTACACTCATAGGAAACGAAGGTGACGCTACCCCTTTCACGGATCTTACTGTCGAATCTGTATCGACCTTCCTCCGAAGAAAAGGCTATCAGTCTCGTGGCCTCGAAGTCATGTATCATGGCCACACAGGCCGTAAGCTTCAAGCACAGATTTATCTCGGGCCGACGTACTATCAACGTCTCAAACATATGGTGGATGACAAGATTCACTCGCGTGCGAGAGGTCCTGTGCAGATCCTTACGAGACAACCTGTGGAGGGTCGTAGTCGTGACGGTGGTCTACGTTTTGGAGAAATGGAGCGCGATTGTATGATTTCACATGGTATCGCTGGTTTCTTGAAGGAGCGTCTTTTCGAAGCCAGTGATGCCTATCGCCTACATGTTTGTGACATGTAAGTGGCCTTTTGCTCCGACCTGATCACCTTTCACCTCCACGTCTAGTTGTGGTCTGACTGCTATTGCCAACCTCAAAAAACAAAACTTTGAGGTTTGTACTCAGCACTATCGAAAGTATATGTTATTAACGATCAAATCCTCAGTGTCGTGCGTGTAAAAATAAGACAGCCTGTTCACAATTCTACATCCCTTATGCTGCTAAGTTACTCTTCCAGGTGCGAGTCGTGCCACCCACGTTGATCCTCTGTTGACCAAACATATTGCACTAGGAATTGCAAAGTATGAACATTGCCGCTCGGCTATATACTGTGTCTTCTGGACGTATTCGAGATTGATATCTGCCACCTATTTATTAGGTTAGAGTCTGTACTTATTAATACATGCCACCATGAAAATGGATTAAAAGACAGCGACTGCCCGTCTATATACAATTGGGGCTTAAGGATCGAGAATGATATATCAGTCATCTTTATCCTGACTCATGAGGCCTCGACGTTCCCCAGAACGATTACCATGTACATTTTCACCTGAAAGCCGTTCAGTCCGATGCTTTCTGGAGGGTTCCTCCTCTTCATCGTCTTCATCGCCAATTTCGAAGACGACCTGATCTTCTGTGAGTGAAGGAAGACGGCCAGGACGACCACCGACAAGTGTAGCATCATCATCATCGTCCCTCAATCTCTGTCGATGTGTTAGAGACTCAAGATCGTAATCTTCAGCATCATTTTCATCCTGAGCAATTTCATCAGACATGGCAAGACGTCTGTTGTTTGCCGATGGACGCCATAGATAGGCAATACCACCAAAGGCTACTAGATAGAGAAGAGCCAGCCAGCCATCAAGAAGCCACCAGCGGACTCTCCACTGTTTAGCTTCAAAATCTAGAGGAAATATGAGTATCCGATCACAGCACTGGAAAAAGCTAGGCTCACCTTCGGCCAAACGGCCAGAGAATGCGAGAGAAGAGACAACGAAGAAGATAAAGATGGTGAAAACGACAAACGTGAGGATATAATGTAGGCGTTGGAACATCCTGAGCTTGTATCGTTGCTTGCGCTCACGGAGGTATTTAATTGTCGCTAGTTACATTGTTCATTGTTCAGTGGCACACATAATATATAAATACATACCATTTAAAGAGTACATGATCCAAAGGAGGAAACCGCTGAGAGTAAATGCCAAAGGCACGACGAACACAAGAAGGACTACAGCCGAAGTTGACTCAAGGGAAAGCTCAACAATCCCAATGGAGTACAAGACTGACGAGACATAAGTATTAGATCCCGTCCTTACTTGACGTTCACTCACTGCCGCAGAGAAAATGGGTACCAGCCAAAATTTGACACTTGAGCATTGTTCGGCCTAAGGATTCTTTGACCACACTCAAACCCATGGCAACAACGAGTAGCATAAAGAATGACATGGAGGCCTTGCCAGCATCAAGGATAGAGACTACAAGGATCAATCAAATGAGAGAACGGTAGAATCTATCCACTGACCAACAATAAGGAAGATAGTTGAAGAAGTGGCCTTTCCATGTGCGTTCAAATAACGATAGTAAGCTGGCTGTATGATTAGATATACAAAAACCATAGCTTAAGGGTCACTTACTCCAGTTAGCCAGCATCTCAATGACAAGAAGTCCCATGAGACCAGAGAGATAGCTCTAGGTAATGATCATATACTAGTCAATTGAAGAAAAGTGAGTGAGACACACCTGTAAAGGCAAAAGGTCCTGAGAGTTCTTCCAGCAAAGATAGCCCCACACCAATCCAACGAAGGCATAAATTGCTGACATAGCAAAGTAAAACTGGAAATGCGCGGTCACCACTTTATATTGCTCTGAGATCCTTCAAAACGCATACGTTGACTTTGGGATAGTCTATAGCCTCCAGCTGACCCTCAAAAATATTTTTGAAATAGATATTACCTAGATATTGTGGATGAAACGGGACATCTGTCGGCGCGCGGGACATTGTAGACCTGGAGGAGATAGGCAATATAGCTGGAGTGCTTGAGTATGTATTATTATAGCAAACAATTGAAATACACACCGATGCAGTAATATCCAGTCTTTGTCACGTGGTAATGTATAGCTTTACTATATGCCAGAATGTCATCTGGACTCGGATTGGAGTTTTCTCGAGGAGTGAAGCGTTGCTGGACTGGTCCAGAAGATTTTGTGGACAGAGAAGAGGCTGGTGCACTAACAGAGGAGAGAAGAACACGTGCAGACCAGAAACTAGTATCATTTATAGTCTTGCCCTGCGGGAGGTCTAGAATAAAATTGCCGAGATCCTCTTGTGTGCAATCACCCCGTACAAGGGCATCTGTGGTACACACGTATGTTTTCTGTGAAGTGATTTTAATGCAGGTAGATACGTGAGCAAACGTGGAAGCATACTGGCACTAGGTCATCCTCATCTGCTGAACCCTTCTTTCCCAGGTATGGCGCGTCCGCCCATTCGTAAATAACCATAGCCACCTGTCCCTGCGAGCCCTTGTCAAATGTAACTTGAATTTGTAGTTAGGATTGACCTGACGGAGGGCAAGACTTTCATACCATTGATGTAAGTGTTATCCCCGGCCCACATGCCACTACATGTCTGTCTGGAATAATCTATGGCATACTATAAAGAGACATGTCCACAAAAACTAAACTAGGATAGCCAACCTGAATCTGAAATTGGAACCTGGAAAGCGAATACAGGAAGAATTAAGGAGAGTAGAGAGATAAATAATGCTGGAAACATGGCTTTTGACTGTGGAGGCATAATGAGTGATGAAACGTTGTGTATTTGTTATTGTTGAAACTGTTGCCTATTGGCAGCTCGTTCACATTGCGTCTTTCACCATGCTGGGCGACGAGGACGTCTTCGACAGCGTAACCTGGGAGTCCCCTTCTTCTCCTGCATACGAAGACCATGTGGCAGTTTCTTCTGGCCCTGGATTCAGACAAAGTACTGTGGACTCTGGCGACCCTCACGAGCCAAAGTGGGAGGGCTATCTAGTCACTGCTGTGAAAGATCCAATCAAGGAACTCGCTGAGACTAAAGATGCCTATGTTTCGTACGCTATAACTGCGAGGGTAGGCTTCTTTCTGCCGTATCCTGGTTCTTGCTGAGCTTTGGTCAAGACAAACCTACCGATATTCTCTACCCCTAACCCGTCTTCACGGCGGCGATTTCAGGACTTTGTTTTCCTTCGGGACCACCTTGTCCGAGATTTTCCTGCGTGTGTTGTTCCCGCTCTCCCTGATAAGCATAGGCTAGGTATGGATTCTAATTATGTTCGCCAGGGCTTACTGTAACACTCTCCAGAGTATATCACAGGTGATAGATTCAGTCCCGAGTTCATGGAACGCCGAAGGCTCGAGTATGTAATTGTGTATCTTCTTAGCATCTTGCTCACTCGATACGCAGTCTCCACCGCTTCCTGCAAAGAATATCAAGACATCCGACGCTCCAGCGCAGCACACTCGTACGGGCATTCTTCGAGTCAACCGAATGGGTACCCCACCTTATTCTTTTGCATTTTACAAATTCAAACCTATTCATTAGCATGTATACATGCATCAGCACGTTGCCCATCCTCTGAATTCCGAACTATCTCCAAGCATCATTGATAATATCTCCGATACCCTCCTCAATGCTTTCACTCGTGTCAAGAAACCAGACGAACGTTTCTTAGACATGCGTGAAGGGGTTAACAAATTCGAGGATGGACTCAATCACACGGAGAGGTTGTATTCTCGAATCAGGAACAGAACGAGCGGTAAGTCTACCCCAATAGTCATTTTCTTCTTTCAGGATCTGAGGCTAAATGAGATGGAAACCCTGAATCTGGTGAAGACCTCACAGCAGATTATCACGACCTAGCTGTGGCTGTTCAGGGATTAGGATTCTTGGAATCGGGCATAACAGATCCTTTGAACCACTTCTCCAACACCCTCCTTGAATTCTCAGCTCTGTTGCGTCATACTGTGCGTTCTCCTACTCGTCGTTGTCTATTTGATTTAAAATCTTAACAGACCCACACAACTACCGATCCCTTGCTCAGTCATTTCCATTCGCTGCTGACTTACTCTCATGCTAATCGCGCGGTACTCAAGCTACGTGACCAGAAACAACTTGATTTCGAGGAGCTCTCGGATTACCTGTCCGGAGTAACGACCGAGCGCGATCGTCTTGCTGCAGTAATCAGCGGACACGCTGGCAGTACAGGACTCGGTTTTGGCGCTTATATTAAAGATCGTATGGATTCCCTGCGCGGTGCTGACGACGATAGGAGTCGGGTTGAGAAAATGCGTAAACTAGATGCTAAGATTAAAGAGGTGGATCTATATAGAACTTTCGGTAGTTTCTCTACTCACCCCGACATAGCTACAAGATGCAGTCACGACAGCACACGAGACCTCAGATGCTTTCAGCGATGAAACACTTCGGGAGCAAATCATCTTCCAACGCGCAAAAGAATCTGAGATGAAGGAGATGCTGGGGAACTTTGCTGATGGTCAGATCGAGTTCTATAAGGCTGTAAGTTGCTACTTGAGTCTTATCAAAGTACACGCCCTCAACTTATCTATCAGGCTATGGAAGAGTGGGATCGCATCATACCTGTAATACAACGGATTCGTGTGGACATTTAGTTTAATAGTGGACATATAGTTGAATGCAACTTTGCTTCTTATTACCATGTACTTTAGCTTAGTGACCCTTAATGACCCCGAATTGTTATGACTCTGTCACGACCCTATGGACCAAACAAATCCTTCATGCGTTTTATTTTCTCTCCAGACTCTTGAACAGCCACAGAGAGCTGAAGAAGTAATATTAGTAGAACAAATCAATGATACAGGGTAGACGAACATTTATGATCCCTGTGTTGACCGCTCGAATCATGTGCATTTCAGCATCATCAGAGGTTCCTGGAGTTGTGTGTTGCGATTCTGCTGGAATCCAAGGCGGTGGGTCCTGGATACAATACAAGATTTGGAATTTGCATTGATAAATGGAACAAACCTTGGTATGCGAGACAGTCGGTACTGTGCCATTTTTGAGTTCAATTATGACGGCAAATGAGATGTCGTCTGGCATTGAGGCCCATGAATAAAAGCGCAGTCGCACAGGATGACGGATTTAATGACACACTCACCTCCAAGTTCAAGCTGACCAAGTACAGACTCAATCATATTGATCTTGATGAGGAACGAGCGGAAATATTGGACAAGACCGCCGGGAGTCATAGCATGTTCGACGCTGTACTACTATCAGCTGTAGTAAAAATATGAAAGACAAGCGAGGATGACCTTGTATCCTTGTTGAAGGACTCCACTTGAATCATGTGTTCCACAGAGAAGATGAACCGTTCCAGAGCTACATTTTTCTCGTCTTGGATGACTACTATTATCCGCTGTACATTTCCCTATGTGTATATATGAATTTTTAGACTCGTAACTTGGATAAATGCATAAATTTTTAATCGACTGACTAGTTCGAGTTCATCACGGACAGCTTTGACTGCTCCAGAAATATATTCATTGAGAGTGGGATGTCGAGATTGATATACTGGTGTTTCATACTTCTTACGGCGAACAAAGAGGTCCGCTGGATAAACTTGACGGACGTAAAGGATTGTATGGATAGCAACCTCAACTGTAGCATAGGGACGCGTTATTACCTATGAGCTGAAGCCGTTGCAAATTAGCGGATAGAAGTGTTTGGAACTCACTGAATTCTGCGATACCACGAACTACCTCTACTCCTTGTCATAAGAATGCTAGAATAAGTAAATTGACCGTGGAGCACGTACCGTTGAAAGTGAGAGTTCTGGTTTCACTCATTCGGTTCTTGACGCCAACGACCCTGAACGGTTCCTTGCATCAGTTCCTCGCATCACTGGATCAATTTGTCCCACGGACCACAAGGACACACACACACTTTAAAACATATCGAATATGGATATATTTAATACGTGAGTGTGTCCTCGTGGACAAGACTATAGTAATTTGGCACCATAAACCGTCCTAATCCAGACGCATAGTTCATAAATTTTGGATGGCTTCCCCCTAAGAAACCTCTCGAGTCTTGTGGCTTAGAAAAAAAACCTCCATGCCTTCCTATTGGGAGGTAGATCATTCAGATATAGACGGCAATTTATCGCACATATTGGAACTTGACTTGACCAAAATTATGAAGGCCTCGAGGCCAACGAGACATTGTTTAGGAAAATCAACTATTGAATCTAGTTCACAAAGTTCTTTGCCACCCTAGAAGGTTCTGTGGGAGCGAGGTGCATCAAATCTGCGAGTGACGTGGTACACCAGTGAGATACGACTATCACAAAATTAGAAGACGATACTTGTTTGAGGACAAGTGCCCAATATACAATTGGTCCAGGTCCAGGACCTTCTCAAAAAGCGAGATGATCAAACCATAGTAAATGAAATGGAGGCATACACTATATACACAAAATATCTATGTTCCCTCAGTCTGCTATCCGCTGGAGAGACACTGTATCAGGCAATAGTGTACCGCATCATCGTTCTGGTGACGGATAGAATTCTGAAGGATTTTTCTCTGGTGCTGCAGTGAACAATTTAAGCACTTTTCGAGAAGGGAATTGACAGTGCATACACGTTGCAAAGGAAAAGACTGAGGTCAGGGTCCTCAATGGTAAAGTAGGAACAAGACAGTAATGCAGAGACAGCACAACTGTCTGGCAGGATGTTTCTGTAGGTATGGTGTATTTTTCTACATGATGTGAGGATTGAATTACTCTTGGTGTCTACTAGTTCTTCATCCTATCAGTTTCTGAGGCACGAAAAACTGGCATTCTACCAGGGAAAAACAGCCAGAAAATGACTATCTGAAGAAGGAACAATAAAACGACCCATCAAAATCGAAATATGAAGTCATGTTAAGATGATGAGACAATCAAAATAAAGGAACTTCTATCATATCCCCAAACGGCATGATGTATGCCTTATTAGATTCCTATAGGATTCTGGAACTTTTGACGATGAATTAGTTCAGGGGCATTTAGAGCAACAAAATGTCACTCTTACAGGACATGATGCCATATCACGCGTGATGAGACAGACACTCAGATAATCCTGCATCTAGATGCTACAACAAGCAAACTAACATAGGACGCGGTCCAAGCCATAAGGACATAGCACGACAGTATTTAACTACGAGATTAAGACCGTGAAGGTGGTGTGAATGTGTTTCCAGCGGAGGTAGAACGCCGATGCAGGATATATTTTCTTTTGCCAAATTCGGTACATGATTTGCTCCAGGCGGAAAGTTCCGAAATGAACTACATAGATCTAGAAGACGCAATTCGGCTTACCTTCCTGTCTCAGGTATTGACATGGGAGAGGTCTCGTGTATCGAGATAGTGAGTAGATATACTCATCCGCAGTGGTTCACTTGAAAAGGGTCTGATGGAACTCGGGATGTACATTAAACTTTGAGGCAAAGAGACAACTATTGTGATCTAATTCAAACCTTGATCAAGGAGCGCTCGAAACAAATAAATACTCTAGAAACTATGAAATAATTGCCCTACAAAGGTGCCCGCGAGTCGGTTCTCAAACGGCAGTATCTAGTGATTACCAAGAAAGATTTTGGGATCTATAAGTTCGGACAGTACCTATGTCCATGTCCTCAGC
>Ga0157368_1000553_pt1 | contig 17373 bp, 11 predicted proteins | sample AttbisABBM3_FD_113146 | JGI IMG/M metagenome (GOLD analysis project Ga0157368, IMG submission 113146) | Fungus gardens microbial communities from leaf cutter ant in Botucatu, State of São Paulo, Brazil - Atta bisphaerica ABBM3 | ecosystem: Host-associated > Fungi > Mycelium > Unclassified ...
ATGGCAGAGTTCCATTGCCTTAATTTCTAAGGTTTATATAAGTAATGGACTTTCAAAACCTCAAGTTCTGTCCAATACCTCTTACTTCAAGTTATAGCAATCTGGAAAAGGAGATAGATGTAAAGAGACTACTAGATCCAATATTAACTCTAATATCCAAACTTTAAAATATGGAGTTCATCATACAGTCCATACTATTCTTTCCTGTAAGCTCTGGTAGCCACTCCTATTTATGCCTTTATCTTACTATATTCTTAGTTACCATTAGATAAGTTCCTTCCAATTCTGGACATATTTCTCAATATTTCTACTTTTATAACTAGTTTCTCTTGTTGGTCTGAGCAGTTACTTTTACTGTAGTAGATTTCTATAAGAAAAGTCTATCTTTTACCTTCTATAGTAATATCTTTAAGTACTTGAACAGTTAGAAACTCTGGTTTAAGCAGTATCATATTCTGATTTAGTTAATGAGATAATATATCAAACTTATCTATAGACTTTTTAGATTGATAATAGAATATAAAATCAAATCTTACCAGATAGAGAAACTACTGTGTTTGTTTGTAATTGAGTTAGTAGTCATGAAGTTTTTATAGTCTGTTCAAATTTCCACTAGAATCTCTATATTTTTTAAGAAGTGATACCACTCTTCTAATACTCAAATATAACATATGCCAAAGTTCAACTCTGTAAATAATCTATCCTCCTTAGCAGAGTTTACTTCTGTTTAAACTTTACAAGTATTTGGTTTTTCATAACAGAGTTTACCTATTTAAACTCTGTTCCTAGTTAGTATCTCTCTATAAATTAATTTGATCAAACATTTACCTAACTTGAAGTTAGACTTAGATACTGACTTTATTTAATATAGATAACTGCATAATTATATAGCAATTACATTACTTGAGTTTCCAAGTGTTTTAGATACTTATTTTTATATTCAAGAACTAGTAGATACTCTGTAATTCTCTAGTCTAATAATTGACTATAGTCTTTATATTATTAACATTAATATCTAGTGTTAAGTCAACATATTTATTCTCATTAGTACTCTCTTTGTTGAACTCCACTTTAAATTTTAAAGTTGTAATCAAGCAACATACAGATAATATAGCATATAAGCTGAAGTCAAAGTTATTCTGAAAAGCCTACAATACTGTAGACTTTGATAAGTCTTTATACTCATTGAACTCTAACTAATCATATAAAATTTTGCTCTCAAGTATAAGCTACTTCTGATATTATTAGTATTTTTCTAATATAACTCTTTGACCTACTCAAAGTTAAATTCTATCCTATCTTTGAGAATATTCTTCAACTCTATTCTTTGTCTAGGTGAACATCTTACTAGGACCTTTTTCCCAAATATTCTATAGTACTCAAGATGACTCAATTAGTAGAAATTCTCTTCTCTCTAGTCTTTTACTTATATTATTCAAAATACATAGATAGTTTTTCCTGTTATAGACCTAAGTGTTATCCTTGTAAACAATGATTCAAACTAGAAGAATACTCTCAAACTTTCCCAATCTTATTATTTTTGACAATATTTTTTGTACTCTCACTCACAATACTGGCAGAACCAATAATTTACTAATTAACTAGCAAATATGCTTAGTTATATAGCCAACAATTTGAACAATCAAACCTCTAAGCCTTCCTCAAATCTATAAGGAACTAAAGCCCATATCTCTAATACTTTTAGTAGTACTAAGTTAGATAAGCTCAACAATTTTCTTTTTCAATATTGTTTATACTCCTGTGCTAACTCTGTACAATTCAATATTAATATTGTAAAGATCAACTTTGCAATAATTTATTTTTCAGAGGTTGCTCAAGACTGGTTTGAAATAAACCTCAATTAGAAGGACCAGAGCATCTTTCAGAATTGGCTCTTATTGCAGCAACCACTAACCTAAACAGTCAATGAGTTACTAAGTAGTCTTATATTGTAAAAAGTCTCATAGAGATCATAAGAGAACTCAAAAAAGAGTATCTAATATATTACTATTTTATATTACATAGTTTATACTACTAATAAATAACCTTAATCTCCAATTAAGTATACTCCTGTATCTATACTTGCTCATGCACAGATCAGCTTTTCATGTTTCATTTCCTGGTAACTCATTACCTAAACTTCCAGTCATTCTATATTCTAGAAACTGTCTCTATAGTGTCTTTTTAGTTATCCTTTACATTTAGTATTCTTTAGTAATAGTTTTGACTATAGACTTAGTATTTAAGACTGAATAGATATTCTATAGTATTCAGTTTAGGAAATTGACTAAGAACTGACTAAGAATCTTCCAACACTATTCTCTTACTTCTCTGACTAAGATAAGTTAGTACTCTTTGATATCTTGTCATCTAAAATTACAACTATATGATAAATAGTGGGCATAATATATAAGTTGAGACAGAGTGTTATAATATGCTTAAACCCTTATATTTTCTTTTTCTTTTCTTTTCTTCTTATTTATTTTCTTTGATTTGATTTCTTGGATGATAAAGAAGTATGTGACCATGGTCATATAATGAGATATCATAAATCTGAAACATAGTAAAAGAAACTAAAACAATAATATTAAAGACATAGTTGTAGTATATTTGTCTTATAGTAAAGATGTGGTAGACTCATGAATGACACATGTAGTTTAGGGTAGGACTTGTAATAGTAGTATATATAGTATAGAAATACATTAGAGACTCTTTTGAGTTTTCTTGTGATCCCATAAGACTCTTTATGATATAAGACTACTTAGTATACTATTGACTGTCTTTGGTTAATGGCTGTCATAATATTAAGGTCATTATTTGAGATTATATTGCCAATCTATAAATAAGCTTCCTAGTTTGATCTGTAATCTAGATATCTTGTCTAATCTTATAAGTATCTATATCTGTTCTCAGATAATTTTTCATACTTGATCTGAATCTTTTCTTATATAACTAATTGTAGATATCTACTTAAAGCTAAATCTGTGTTATAGTATACTTGAACTTTTATACCTTATTTTTATTTTATTTTATTTCTTGGACAATAAAAAGGCATATGACTATGGTTATATAACATATCATATAACATTACATCATAGGTCTAGAACTTAGAAAAAGAAACTGGGAAAATAACATCAAAATATATGTTTATAGCATATTTATCTTATAGTATACATATAAACATTAGAGTAGGGCTATTTATTGCTAGTATAGACTATGTATCTATAGTATAAATAAAGTAACAATATATCAGGAACTTCTTATCAAGTTCTCTTGTAATCCCCACAAGATTACTTAGTAAACTATTGACTATCTTGGTTAGTAGTTGCCATAATAGTAGAACTCAACTACTTTTAGAAATATTGCATCACATAGTCTTCTTCCTCTTCCTCTTTATTCATCTTCAGTATATAACCAATACAGTTAATCACCACAAAACTTTATATAGCCAGACTTTAGACTTAAGATGTAGATAGCAGCTATTAGAAGGTTGTCATGGACATTGGTGACCAAACCTAGGCCACCAGTTAGACATACTCATTGTTTAAGTAGGTGGTGTTGTATTAGTGTACTTATTGTTTTTGTGTAGAAGTCTTGTGCTGAAAGTCTATTGTAATATTTCCATACAGAGGAACAGCATTGTTCAGTAAGGAAATATCTAAAGAAAGTTTCCCTCCTTAGAGATAATAGCCAGTATTTATTAGGGCAGTAGTCAGTAAGATAGTAAACAAGTAGTCAGTAAACAGTATAAGGTTGGGTAAGAAGAATACCAACTAGTACTTATAGAGAAACTTTTGTGTAAATAGCATTTAGGTTGTTAGACACTATGGCAACAAATATTTTTGATCATATTAGTGTAGAAGAATTATAGGAGAGAAAAAAGCAATAAGGCTGTTAAAGCAAGTGATGAAGAATAATTTAATGATATTAAAACTACAAAAACAGTTGTTGAAGTTACAAGAAGCAGAGAAGCAGAAGAAAAGGAGAGATCAAGATAGGAAGCAACTGAAAAGAGATTACAATGAAAGATAAGAAGAAGAAGAGCAAAAAAGAAAACAGGAAAAAAAGAAAGCAAAGAATAAAAAAAATGAGAATAAGAGAAGAAAGAAGAGCAGAGAAAGAATGAAAATGACAGAAAGATAGGAAAGATGAAGACAGATAAAAATATGGAGAGCAGAGAAAAGATTAATACTGATGCCCTCAAATAAGTTTGAATTATTGATAAGTAGAGTAATAAATGTGAGAATACCTAGTGGAAGTGAAATGAGAAAGGATAGAAAGATGATTATAAGAGAAGAGAAATTAAAGAAAGGAAAAAAGGAAAGATTAGTAGAGGTAAAAAAGTAAAAGGAGGAAAATCATTGAAGAAAGTAACAGTCAAGATAGGGTTGAAGCAGAAAGATGATAAGGAAGGGATTATTGTGGAAGCATTGCTGGACAGTGGAATGATAGAATTGGTGATAAGCTCAGAGTTTGTAAAAAAGAATAAGTTTAAGAAGAAGAAGTTAGATAGACCAATATATGTGAGGAATATGAACAGTATTCTCAATTATAAAGAATCAATTGAGCACACAGTAAAGGTGGAGTTATTTTACAAAGAGCATAAAGAGAGAACAGAGATAGATATGATAGAATAGTAGAAATAGAGTGTAATATTAGGAATACTATAGCTAGTATGCTACAATCCTGAAATTGATTGGAAGACTAGAGAGGTAAAAATGACAAGATATCTAAAAGAAAGAAAGGATATAAAAAGAGAAGAATAAAGAGTTTAGAAAACTAACAGTTGAAGAAGAAATAGAGATAGTAAGAATGATAGAAAAAAGCAGGAAGAGAAGAAAGATTTGATGGAAATTAGGATAGTAAAAGAAATAGTTTCTAGAAGATTCTATAAGTATTTTGAAAAAAAGAAGTCAGAAAGGATGCCAATGAGGAAGATATAGGATTATACTATAAATCTTAGAGAAGGATTTGTTCCAAAAAAAAGAGAGATATTCTTTGTCAAGAATAGAGAGAGAAAAGATTCAGGAATTTTTGAAAGATCAGCTGAGAAAGAGATATATTTAACCATCAAAATCACCACAGACATCACTAATATTCTTTGTGCTGAAGAAGAATGGGAAGAAGAGGATAGTACAGAATTATAGATATTTGAACAATTGGACAATCAAGAACAACTATCTATTGCCACTGATTTCAGATTTAATAGATTATATAGAGAAAAAGAAGATATTCACAAAGATAAATCTTAGGTAGAAATATAACAATGTGAGGATTAAGGAAGGAAATGAGTAGAAGGCAGCATTCTCAATGTTAGAAGGTGTCTTTGAGCTAATGATAATATTTTTTAGACTAACAAACTCACTAGCTATTATGAACTTAAGTCTTTAGAGTTAGACAAAAAAACAAACTCTTATATTGGAGTAAACACAAGAGAACTCAATAAAGAGCCCTTTACAAAGTAGTCTACCTTATATACCTATTTAAATGGTCTGTGTGAGCTACTGTGCACCCTACTCTAAATGACCATGTGTTAGGCATGTAGTATACACACTGTATAATGTCACTTCTTCTAGAACCTTCTATCTCTTTCTCTTATCTCATGATCTGTGATCATTACTGTGACCAATCATCACTCTAACCCTAACCCTAGAGTTCTAAAAGTAGAAAATGAAAATAAATCAAAAAGAGAATGAAAATAGAGAAGAAAATAAAATGAAATTGAAGTCTATTATTTTTCAACCTGATACTAGCAACTTTCCAGGCTATGATGAATGACTTGCTAAGAGATGTGATAGAGGTAGGAGATATAACAGCATTTATTGATGATGTAATGGTTGGAATAGAGACAAAGAAAGAACATGATGATATTATAGAGAAAGTATTAAGAAAGATGGTAGAAAATGATTTGTTTGTAAAACTAGAAAAATATATATAAAAGGTTAGAAAGGTCAGGTTTTTAAGAGTAATGATAGGACCAAATGGGATAAAAATAGAGAAGGAAAAAGTTCAAAGAGTAGTAGATTGGTCAGTACTAACATGGGATTAGCAAATTATTATAGATGATTTGTCAAAAACTTTGCTAAAGTGGTAAAACTCTTTCATGAGATAATAATGAAAGATGTGAAGTGTATGTGGGAAAAAAGACAACAAAAAGTGTTTAAGAAGTTGGAGAAGAGATTTGCAGTAAAGCCAGTCTTAGTAATATCAGACTTGGATAAAGAAATAAGAGTAAAAGCAAATATATCAGACTTTGCTATAGAAGGAGTGTTATTGATGAAATGTGAGAATGAGAAGTAGAAGTCAGTAGTCTATATTTTAAAGTCATTGAATAAAGCTAAAAGAAATTATGAAATTCACCATAAAAAGATATTGGTGATTATCAGATGTTTAGAAGTATAGAGTCATTTCTTGGAAGTAGCCAAGTGTCAATTTGAAATTTGGACAGATTATAAGAACTTGGAATACTTCACAAAGACTTAAAAGTTAAATCAAAGGCAGACTAGATGAGCTTTATACTTGTCAAGATTTGATTTCTCTTTGAAGCATGTAGCTGGAAAAAGTATAGGACAAGCAGATAGTTTGAGTAGGAGAGCAGATTAGACAGAGAGAGTGGAAAGAGATAATGAAAATCAAGTAATGTTGAAGAAAGAATAGTTGAAGATTAGAACAATAGAGAGGACAGTTGTTGATTGAGGGAGTTGAGAAGGAGATTATAGAAAAAGTATTGAGGAATGATAAATGGCAGATTGAGAACAAGTTAGTATTGAAAGAGAGGAAGGTATATATTTTAAAGGATAAAAGCTTAAGGTTAGAAATTATTTGGCTTTGTCATGATATGTTAATAGCAGGATATAAAGGATAGTGAAAGACAGTATAACTAGTCACTAGGAATTATTGGTGGCCAGGAGTTACTAAGGAAGTCAAGTAATATGTGGAGAAATATAATCAGTGTCAGAAGATAAAGAGTAGAGCAGAGATACCAGTAGGAAAATCAAGACTGAATGCAGTACTAGAGAGACCATGGTAATATATATTAGTAAATTTTATTACAAAGCTACTGGTATCAAAATATTATGATTCAATTTTGGTAGTATGTGATAGATTTTTAAAAATGTTATATTTTATAGTGATAATAGAAAAAATAATAGTAGAAGGGTTAGTAAAGTTGTTTAAGAACAATGTGTGAAAGTTGTATGGATTGTCTAAGAGTATGATTTCAGACAAAGATCTACAATTTGTAGCAAGATTGATAAAGAATTTGAAGATAGAAATGAAGCTATTAACATCTTTTCATCTATAGACAAATAGACAGATAGAGAGAACAAATCAAGAGCTAAAACAGTACTTGAATATACACTGATCATAGACAAAATAATTAGTCAGAATGGTTGGCAATTGCAGAGTTTGCTTTTAATAACAAGGTACATATAATGACCAAGTCATTACCATTTAAGGTTAACTATGAACAAGAGCTAAGAATGGGTTTCAAAATAAAAAAAAGGAAAAGTATGCAAAAGTAGAAAAGTTTGTAAAGAAAATGAAAAAAATACATGAGGAAGCAAAAGCAGCATTAAAGAAGTTACAGGAGAAGATGAAGAAATATGCAAATAGAAATAAGAAAGAGGTGGTAGAATATAAAGTAGGAAATAAAGTATTGCTGAGTATACAAAACTTGATGTAGCAAATGAGAAATAAGAAGATAAAGAAATTAACAGAGAAGTTTGTAGGATCTTATAAAATAAAGAAAATTATATCAAAAAATATAGTGGAGTTAGTGTTACCAACATTGATGAAAATTTATCTGGTGGTTAATATGAGTAGGATAGCATTATATCAGAAGTAGATAAAGGAACAAAAGGAGATTCCATCTCCTTTAGTAGAGAAAAGAAGTATGAAGTAGAGAAAATATTGAATAGAAGAGATATGAGAGGAAAGCTGAAGTATTTGGTTAGATAGAAAGGATATTTAGCAGAAGAAGATACTTGGGAGGAATTAAAGAATTTGGAAAATGCAATGGACTTAGTAGAATATTTTGAAAAGAAGATTAGGAAAAAAGAAATAAGAAGAATATAAATGAGAAAAGAAAAAGAGAAGAAGATGTTGAATCTAGAAACAAAAGTATTTAAGAGAAGTGAATTACTGGAGAAGTATATAGCAAAGATTTTGTTTAGGTAAAACAATAGGAAGTTTGAAGATAAGTATTTGAAGAAGTTGGTGAAAAGTTGGATGAGATGAAAAGAGAAAGAGAGGCAAGTTCCTCTAGAGGTAAAACTTTAAGAAAAGGAGTACTATTATGGTATGCTTGAATCTTTATATTTGATTTTGATTTTCTTTTCTTTTTTAATCTTGGACAATTAAGAGGCATGTGACTATATTCACATAACATATCACATAATATTATATTATAGATCTAGAACTTAGAAGAAGGGACTGAAAAGATAATGTCAAGATCTATATCTATGGCATATTTATCTCATAGTATATATATAGTGTATTTATGGCCAACATATAAACATTAGGGTAGAACTATTTATTACTAGTATAGACCATATATTTATAGTATAAATAAAATAGTAAATTAGAAACTGTTTCTTTTTATTGAGTTCTCTTATAATTCTTATAAGACTCTTTTGTTATAAAACTACTTAGTGCACTATTGATTGTCTTGGTTAGTGATTACTATAACAATCTGCATGTCTTAACAATCTTAATACTATACTATTATTACAAAGCAAATATACTATAACTATGCTTCTTGATATCATTATTTTAGATTTTTCTACTATTTTCTAGACCTATAACATTATATTATATAGCATATTATGTGACTATAATTACATGTCTCTTCATTAACCAAACAGAAAACAAAAAAGTAAAATGATAAATAGATAAAAAGAAAAGAAAATCAAAATAAAATGTAAGAGTTTAAGTATACTATCATAGCTCTCTGATTTAAAATAATTTTTTAATAAGCTTTACCAGAATTTTGAATTTTTTGACTTAGTAGATAAAGCTGCTAATATGTTAAATAATCTCTATATGAAGTCTGGCATTAAGATCTTTACTTATAATGTACTATATCTTCTAACTTGGATGGAAAAATAGTGTTTTCTATCATTGCTACTATTAAAGTCTTTTTAATCAAATCCAAGATTCTATCTTCACTTAGAAGCAAAACAAGCTAGTCTTTAAAATAAAGCTTCTTCTCCTACTAACTTTGTAGCCTTCTAAAATAAATACCAACACTCTCTAGCAGCTCTATCTGTTAAGTTATTATTTTCAAATTCTTAAATTTATTGTCCTCTACTCTCAAAAAGCAATTGGGTTTTCTATACCAAAATTTGTCATCAAAGCTAACTAACAATAGTAAGTTGACTAGCAATGAATACAAGAAGAGGATTGATAATAATCTTTATTTATATTATGGAGCAGGAGACTATAAGTTAGACTTTTGTCCTAAGAAGTAAACTTCAGTCACTTTAAAAGCTATGGTATTTAAATAACTGTTACTTTTATAGCTGCAACTTCCAAGATGGAAAAAAAAAGCAACCTTTAGACCTCTGTATAGACTAAGAGCTATATTGAAATTATCTGTATAGTAATGAGTTTTATGAGACTCAATGTATTTGCTTTTTCTAATTCTTATTCTCTTTTTTTATCTCTTTTTTCACTCTTGGTTCTTGATCAGAAATATCTGAATAAAATCCCATTTTGCACTCTAATTAACTCTGAGTTTACTCACTTGTGCATACTTATAAATTGTTGCTATATCTGTAATCTTCTTCTTTAGTGAATGTATGAATTTGGACTTTTATGTCACTCTACTTGATTCTTCTTACTCTTTGGTCCTTGGATACAACTTACTTATCTAACACAATATATTGATTAACTAGATAAATAGATTAATAACTTTCTGTTTATCTTTGTAAAAAAATCAAAATTTGTCATACATTATAGCTAATATACTATTGACAATTCTATTAACTCTTGATACCTCTCTGCATTTATCAAATCCCATGGTTTTTATATCAATATCTAAAACCTCTATGTCTATCTTTGAGTGATCTATCATTACTATTATTGATGCTTTGGCCTTTCTTTAAATATCAAAACTTCCAAACTCTAACAATTTCCAAATATTTCTTTGTATAACTAGTATTCAAGAAAGCTTTACAATATACTTCTGACCTTTCTACAGGTTTTTCTAAGTACTATAAATTCATAGATGTCTTTAGCAAATTCAAAACTGAATCTTTTGCTTCTTATTATTCTAATAACCTCAAAATCAATCTGGAAGAAGATATATAACCTCCAGTTGGCTCTCTTTTAGTATACAAGCAAGAGACTTTGAAGAAATTTATTGAGTAAAATCTAAATATATGATTCATTCAACTAATCTTTTCTTCTCACAGTGCTCTAGTTCTCTTCATCAAGAAGAAAGATAGATCATTATATTTCTATATTAACTTTCATGATCTTGATCACATTACAAAAAAGAATTGCTATCTACTTCCTCTTATTTCTAATCTGCTTGACTCACTTTAAAAAGTTCAGATATGTACTAAGATAAATCTTTGCTATGTATACCATTTAGTTTGAATATTTGATAGAGATAAATGGAAAACTACTTTCAGGACTTGTTATAAATCTTTTGAATAGTTTATACTATCTTTTGGTCTTACTAGTATTTCTACAACCTTTCAGTGATTCATAAATGACATATTCTCTAATTTTTGGATGTTTGTATTATGATTTATCTTAATGACATACTTATCTACTCTAACAACATGTTTATATACCACTAGCATGTCAAAGAAGTGCTCAAACAACTCTACAAAGCTGGTTTCTATTTTAAAGTAGAGAAGTATGAGTTTCATTTCAAGTTAGTAGAGTATCTTGAATATATGCTTTCTCCTTCTAGACTTACCATGTTAAATGATAAGATCAAAACTATTTAGGATTGGCCAAAACTGAAAAAAGTCAAAAATATTCAATCTCTTCTAGGTGTTATCAATTTTTATTACTGATTTATTTTTAACTATTCCAATATTGACATTTTGCTAACCTACCTCATTTAGAAAGATACTTCTATCATAATGCTTTCAACTCACTAAAGAAAGCATTCATCTTCATACTTATTCTTATTTACTAGATTTCTAATGCTCAACTTATTGTAGAGTAGATATTTTTAATTATACTCTTGCTATAATTCTCTCTATTATAGATAAAAATAATAAAGTTTACCCAGTAGTCTTTCACTCTTAGACTTTCATTTCTATGAAGTTAAATTACAACACTTATGACAAGGAACTTCTAGCTATTTTTAAAGCTTTTAAAAATTTGGTACTACTATCTTGAAAGTCTAGTCTTCTCCATCAATATTGTTATAGATTATAAAAACTTTAATTAAGTATTTTTCTACTACTAAGATACTAACCTATAGATAAGTGTAGTGGTTTGAGTATCTCTTGCAATTCAACCTTGTCATTTAGTTCTACTCAGATCATTTAGGTATCAAATCTAATGCTTTCACTAAACAATGGAATATCTATTCTAAAGAAGAGAATACTGGCTATACTATGATTAACTCCCACAACTTCAAGCTAATTTTCACTTATAAATAACTTGTGTCTTCTATTCAAGCAATAATTCTCATCTCTTCTTTGTTTTGTATAGCAACTGTCATTAGTCTTAATACATTTTACTAAGATATTTATATGATGCTTTCAAGTGACTCTATCACTACAGAACATAACTCTGTGGAAGACAACTGATCTACAGATCTCTTAAGTCTTTTTTTTTTAATAGTAAAATTTCTATACAATATTTTGGTAACTTTTGCATGTATATTCTTCAGTATAATCATAATCACATTTTAGCTAGCTACTTTAGTCAACATAACATACTAGAACTCATTTGCTGCAAATATTTTCAGCCAAGTCATTATACAAATATATAGCAATTCTGCAAATTCTATATTACTTGCATATAATCCAAATCTTAGTGTTACAAGCCCTATAGATTTCTCAAGCAACTTCTTATTTTAGAACATTCCTAGAATTCTATTTTTATAGATTTCATTGAAAAACTTCTATCATTCTTTAGATTTGATATAATTCTGGTAAGTGTTGACTAGCTTACCAAGCAGGCAATTTTCATCTTTACTCACAATACCATTATCTTTGTAGAATTAGTATAATTCTTTATTTTTTATATATTTTCTAAGCATAGTATTCTTTCTTATATTATTTCTGACTATGGCTCAAAGTTTGTCTCAAATTTCTTATATTTTTTAGATATAGCTCTAGATATATATCTTTATTTTACTTTAGATTATTGTTACAAACTTAAGACCTTAGGATTGGTTAAAAGAAAGAACCTCATATAAGATTTATACAAGAGAACTTAATAGAGAACTCTGTACAGGATTGTCTACCTTATATACTAATATCTAATAGTCTGTGTGAGCTACTTCTAGCCTACCCTAAATAACCATGTATATGTTATAAGGTCAACATATATTGTACATGTTGTTTAACATTATTCTTCCAAAACCTTCTATATCCTTCCATATATCATGTGACATATGACCATTACTGTGACTATGTCATCTGATGTGACTGATGATGTGTGACAGCATGATCTTGTCACTTTAATCCTAATCCTAGTTCTAAAAATAGAATAAAGGAAAATAAATCAAAAAGAAAATAGAAATAATTAGAGTCCACTGCTTTCAGCTTCGACAATTATTATCTTGAAGACGATAGACAACCCAAGCATACTGTTATGATTGATACCTCATGGATACAACATGAACTGGAGTTAAGAGTAATGATAATATAATTGGCTATGCTGCAATAGTCTCAGTCAGTGCCTTATATAGTAGATGCTATATTCTTGCTTCATCCTTATGTTTATATGACTTGTTCACCTCATATACTATGGACTATTTCCTCATAGCTCATTTGTATATATAGCATAGATACATTTCTATATTCTTATGCTTTACTACTTAATATAATCCCCTTACTTCCTTTTAAGTCTTTGTCTAAGTGCAACCTAAGCTCTAAGCTAAGGTTGTAACACATACAAACTAAACTTTGGAGTAATATTTCTATGTATATTATAACTACTAGCATTCCAACATTTTAGTATACTCTAAATATGATATTGCTTTCTTATGAGCTCACAAATTTGCTGTTAATCTTAATACATTACAAAGTACTCTCAAATCTGAAATTGTTGCAGCCTAACAATAGTACTAAAAGTCCACTAATATATAGCAATCTTTTACATCTATTTTCAAAGTAGATGACAAGATTTTCATGAAAGTTTAATTCTTCAGAAATATCTGGCTCTTTAAAAAGCTCTCCAAAAAACACCTTAGTTCCTATGAAATTATTTCTTAACCTAGTATTTTATTATTTACTCATTGTCTTCCAGAGTCTATATACTCTATATATCTAGTCTTTTATGTTTCTATTCTTGAAACAGCCACTTCTAATACTTTCTCTGAGAGAAAAAACCTGATCTAGCACTGATCATTATTGATAGAAAATATGTATATAAAATCTTCCAGATTGTAGACTCCAAAATTGACTGCAGAAGAGTCTGCAAGCTTTTCTGTAAGGTTATTTGGTTAAGATATGAAATACTGAAAATGAATCTAAGTGGATTCTTACTACTGAACTTACTCATGCTGTAGACCTAGTTACTAATTTCCACAGTGCTTACACTGCTAAGTCTGATATCTTTTTTCTATCTTGATTATTTTGGTACTAAACCAAAACTCTAGCCTTTATATACTTTTAACAGGATTTTCTCTTGTTTTTTCATTTTTGTTTTCTTATTTTATTTTATTTTTATAATTATCTTAATTAGTTTTATTTTGGAGATAAGAATTATGAGGAGAAAGGATATAAAGGAGAAGTTAATATAGATATTGTCTCCTACTTTTTACTAAAAGCATTTTCTGTTTACTTCTTTCTTTTGGCTTAATTCTTTATTTGTTCTTGAAGTTATCTCAACATTTTTTTAACTTATATATGAGGTAATTTTATTTTTTCACCAAGTTTCAGAAAGACTTGCTAATTTTATACTACTTTTCAACTAAGTTTCAAAGTATCTTTTTTAAAGTTGTTATATATCAGATCCATCTGTTTGAAAGATATATCTTTGTGATGATGTTGTACTCTCAGCCTTTATAAAACAAGCACATCTTCTATGATGGCCACTCTTCTTACAATATGTCTTCACAGCAGTAATGCAACAATCTGGATATTCAGTCTTCTATGATGAAGATATTCTTATTGAACTCAGTCTTCTATGGCAGGATTCTACTATCTTACTCCTATTAGTATCTTACCACTGAAACCTCTACTCAGAGTGATAAAGGCTATATACTGAAACTCTGGGCATCTTCTATATCTCCTACTCATATATAAGACTAGTAGTTATACTATATAGTCTGATAATCAACAAAGATAATTTCTATTAAACTTGATCTCTGGTGTTCAACAGTGACATACCAAATTAGTACTCAACTCTATTTCAGACTTCACTTACTTCTTTTAAGTTGTGACCATATGGCAGACAAATGGTACAGCATATAAGCTAAAGCTAAGGTTATTCTACAAGTTCATATCATAGAACATACTTCCAAGTCATCTTCATAGACTTTTGCCTCTTAGTGTGAATGTTATATGCCAAGTCCACCTAATTGGAGTATACATCACTATAATAATACTGCCTTATCAACATCTAATCTACAAGCCTGCCTTTCACGGTAGCCACCTTCCTCATAATACACTTTCATGGTAGTAATGCAACAATCTGGATATTCTGTCTTCCATGATGGAAATACTTCTATTTGACTCAGTCTTCTATAGCAGAGTCATACTCCTGTTAGTATTCTACTACTAAAACTTTTACTCAAGGTAATAGAGGTTATATCACTGAAACCCCAAATATCTCCTATAGTCAGTACTTATATATAAGACTAGTAGTTACACTGTAATTTGTTAGTCTGATAATCAATGAAGATAATTCTTATTGAACTTGATCTCCAGTATTCAACAGCAATACACCAATCAGCACTCATTCCCATCTCAGACTTCTTCCTTCCATCTGAAGTTGCAACCACACAGCAGACAGATAGCACAGTATATAAGCTGAAGCCAAGGCCATTCTATAGGTTCACATCTCTGAGCCAATTCTGTAGACTTTCACCCCTAGTGTGAACTGCATCTGACAGTAAACCATACCTGACAATAGTATTGAGAACTTGAGTAATTAGAGAGCTACTATTATAACTTAAGTTCAAGCAATAGAATAAAAGACAACTCTTATATTGAGTAATACCAGAGAACTCAATGAAATTCCTATTACAAACTAGTCTATCTTATATAATATAAAGTATGATTTATTTATATACTATAACTAACCTATCCCAAAGTTCATGTATTTTTATAAAGCCAACATGCTGTTGTTATATTATATAACATTATTTGCTTTAGAACCTTTTATAACTTTCTCTATGTAACATAATTATATGATATATAACTGTTATATATATAACTACTCTATAATAAGTGTTATGTATTTGTTACAATATAAATAAAAACTAAAAAGAAAATAAAAGGAAAAAGAAAAATCAAAGAGAAATAAAATGAAATAAAACTAAGTTCATTATTCACAACTTTGACAGCCACTCTTTCATGGTCTGGCAGTGTTTTTGTGAACAGGAATGGACTACTGCTTGATAGTGATACACTCTACACAAGTAAGGAATCTACTATAAAGAGGAAATTTCAGTAGACAGGTAAATTCACTAAAAGATTTAGTATTTACTTGTAGTAGTATATTAGATACTCATGTCTAGCTTGCACACACCTATCATAGTTCTTGCTCTCTCTATCTTTACCAGTTTCTCTCCATAGCCTTTTTTCATCTGCTTTTCTTTCAATTTCTTTAAGGGCTATAGCTCAGTCTCATCTTCAGAAAAGATCTTAATAATCTCTTGTCTTCTTTCTTTTCCACTATAGTGGTCTCAATATTTTCTATCATATTAGACTCTTTTTTTTAGTACTACTAGCCAAAGTCTCTCTAGCTTCTTCTTTTGCTACTAACATACCTCCTTCTTAACCTGCTTTCTCTCCTTCTCTTCCTTATACTGTTTTCCTTTAACTTTTTCTTTACTCTAACTTCTAAAGCCAGCTATATCTTCTTAGCTGTCCTCACTTTGTATTATACCTTTTCTATCTCTTCTAGATGAGCTACTTAAGCTTTCTTTTCAGTATAATGTTATTGTATCTTTTTTTTCAATGTTAAAATATTAGCTTCTAGATCTGAGAAGATTGGAAATATTGTTAGAAGTTATAGAAGAACATAGTAGTAAGTTGACTTATAAAATAGTCATGTGTTTTTTTTAGCTAAACTCAATAGGACTTTGAAGACTCAGTTCTAAAAAGGAAATACTGTTATATAACATAGTCCAACTCTGTAAGTAATCCATCTTTTACAGTAGTTTTTACTTCTGTTCAAATCCTACAAGTACTCAGTCTTCTATAGTAGAGTTTACTTCTGTTCAAACTTTTCAAGTACTTGGTCTTTTATAGTGGAGCTTACTTCTATTTAAAATTCATTCTCAGTCAGTGTTTCTCTGTGGATAAATGTGATCAAATATCTACCCAGCTTGGAGCTAGGCTTAGATACTGACTTTACTTAATATAGATAACTATATAACTATGTAGTAATTGCATTACTCAAGTTTCCAAGTATTTAGATACTTATTCCTATATTTAATGACTAGTATATACTCTGTAACTCTCTAGCCTGATAATTGATTATAGTTTTTTTATTATTATTAGTACTAATTTCTAGTATTAGATCAACATACTTATTTTCATTAATATTTTCTCTGTTGAACTCTGCTTTAACTTCTAGAGTTACAACTAAGCAACATGTAAATAGTATAATATATAAGTTAAAGCTAAGGTTATTCAGAAAGCCTACAATACTGCAGACTTTGATAAGTTTTCATACTTTGACTAACTTTATGGACTTTTACCCTCAAATATAAATCATCTCTAACAGAATAATGGCTAATATCTTCTTGTTATATATTTCATAGTTGTTATGACTTAAGAATTAGAACAAAAAAAGAAATCTTGTATTAGTTAATACAAGAGAACTCAATAGAATTATTTATAGTATGAGTGAGTTTATTTTATATACTTCTAGAGTATAGTCTATATATGCCTATATCTAGTCTATCCTAAATATAAGTTATATATATAAGAGTTATTATGTTATATAATATATAATATTATTCTTCTAGATTCTTTTAGACCTTTCTCTATATGATGTAAT
>Ga0157368_1000554_pt1 | contig 17361 bp, 16 predicted proteins | sample AttbisABBM3_FD_113146 | JGI IMG/M metagenome (GOLD analysis project Ga0157368, IMG submission 113146) | Fungus gardens microbial communities from leaf cutter ant in Botucatu, State of São Paulo, Brazil - Atta bisphaerica ABBM3 | ecosystem: Host-associated > Fungi > Mycelium > Unclassified ...
AAATATCTCTCCGAGTTGTTTTCGCTGCTACCAAAATATGGTATTTTGGTTTTCGTCTGTATGCATCAGGACGTTTGGTCTCGATATACTGGTGGTTCTGGCGCCCCCGCATGGACAATTGAAGCTGCTGGGTTTGACCTAACCAACCTTGAGGAGACTGGTGCAGCATGGCTTGCTGGACAGCATGGTGGAGGATACACGGACGATGAAAGAGGATTATGGCCCACGGGATACCACAAACTCGCAGCTTCAACCTTAAAGTAGAGTTTAAATGTTCATTTTCGATACTTGGGTGCTGATTAATCCTACAGTACCGTATTTTGGGCCGGAGATATTTTCACGCCAAAATTGACGGTCAGAGATGGTGTTCCCATTCAACAATTTCTGCAAAATGCATTTCTGAATATGTGGGAAACCCTTGTTCATGCAGTGGGAGATCTCGAAGGCGTAATTGGTTTCCAGCTGATGAATGAACCCCATAGAGGATATGTTGACCTCAAGTCAATGTATTCATTCGATTACAACACTGATCTCCACCTTTCTCACATACCCTCAGCAATTCAATCTTTTCAATTGGGTGCCGGATATCCCACGCTCGTGCCCACCTGGACCAGATCTTTCCCGATGCCTACGAAACAGACCACTCACACCCTATTGAACGAAGGAAGGAAGAAGGCGTGGAAAGAGGATGGACCAACAAGAGGGCAGTGTTTATGGGAAATGCATGGGGTCTGGGGATGGTGTAAGACTAGGAACCAAGCTGTCGTGTTAAGAGAAAATTATTTTGTGAAGCATCCAGTTAGTGGTAAGAAGGTATGCATACAAGTATGTCATCTTTTATCTGTCTTGATGTCCAGTCAGATTGAATGGTATACGGACTGTTATTACCCATTTATGAAGAAGTGGGCCGAGCGAGTGCTACATGCATCTACCCTAGACAAGATCCTCTTTGTGGAAGCTATACCAAATGAGGTACGTATGGCCCGTCCACTCTGTCTCTGGTCCTCATTTTTTCAGTTCTGTCCATCATCTTGGACGGAAGAATGTCAGATACCCAACATGGTCTATGCTCCACATTGGTATGATCTGGATTCTCTTTTCAACAAGAAGTATGGTGAATTCACTGTTAATGTACAAGGCTTGTCGCGAGTGATTTGTCTCCTTCGATCTATCTTTTGTTTCCATCTGATACTTTTATCCAGGGAATGTTTCCTCTCAAGGCTTTTTACTGGGGTCACAAAAGCGCTCGTGATAACTTCAGTCTTCAAATACGTACCCTGGCTGAAGAAGCATACAAGTCATTGGGAGAGAAGCCAGTCTGGTTTGGTGAGTGCGGTGTTCCCATGGACATGAAGTACGTGTTCGTCAAGGGTTTCCTCATTTAGGCTAACGCGGTATCCTCCCACAGTAAGGGAGAGGCTTTTATCACTGAGGATTTTATCTGGCAAAAGCGCATGATGGATGCGATGATTACTGGCTTAGACCGTGCACTGGTCGGCTTCAAGTAGGTCTATCCTTGATTGTGTGTGTTCCATTTCTAAATTTCTTACCTCACAGTCTCTGGAACTATAATCCCGATAATACGGACCAAGAAGGTGATAATTGGAACGGTGAGAACTTTTCGTGGTTCTCCCAACGTCGAGCGATGCCAAAATTCTTGCTCGAGTACGAACAAACCTCTCTGCATCTCGATGGAGGTGGTCGTATTCTTGATGCTGTCATCAGACCATACCCGGCCAAAGTAGCAGGCATGCCGCTCGAGTTTAACTATGAAATGACGAATGGCGAGATGTCCTTCTCCTGGATGATACCCGAGGGCAGCGACAGCCAAGACGGCCGTCTTCGTGCATATGAAACAGAAATTTTCTTCCCTTCACTTCTCATGTCTGGCAGAAAACTGCTTCTCGAGGCTCAAGTCGATATGTCGCAATATGACTATGACGATGAATCTGAGCTTGTCAAGAAGCTTCAGGCATTGACGAAAGAGAGGTATGCCTACACCTACGATGAAGACCGACAAACGCTGTTTGTCATTCCGAAAGACAACTCTCCAGGTACGAAGCATGGTATAAGGGTGAGAGTCTGGCCTCCCGTCCGGCCCGCGTTCGACTTGAACGATTTCTGGAGTGATTTTGGTCCCTGGATTGGCACGGTTGGTGCTGTATTTGTTGCCATTCTTGTGGCGATCATAATTAGTATGTGTGTGGATGGGATATGACTGAGGGTGCTGAAATGGATGTAATGTCATTATGATACTATATCTCAAGTTACACAGAAGCAGAGGAATGATAACTTTCATTTGTCCTTGTTTACTGGGCCAAATTAATACGGCCCTGATGAATTCTAGAACTGTTCTAGAACGAATCGTTCTCACTTGACTCTTTGCCATCATTAAATCCTGAAAACTATCTTTTATTATCTCCCCTCTATCAGGCACTTTCTGTCTCACAGGAAACTTCATGATTCCTGTTCACTCCTCTTCGTAGGTACATACATGAAATTGAATCTCCTGAGGAAAATTTTCTGTGTCTTAGTACAAGACTTGGTCCATGATACCTGCTTGTTAGCCGATCTACGACAATGTTCTAGGTTAATGTCAGAATTGCAGTTTCCATATGTTTAGAAACATGACTGAAGCATGACCCACGCCTTGTGGCAAGGTTATACTCCAAAAGAGCCATTTGAAGCATAGTTGAGTCAGACTCTGATTATCGGATCCTGACCTGCGTGCGTGCGAGAAAGCAGCAGAAACACAGGAGCATGCACTATGCAAGACCATGGGAGGAAGGGACCGTAGAATTATCAACTGTATGCCATCCTTAAAATTGTGTGTGACTGTGCCTGTGTCATTATATTGATGGGAGTTTCTAGTTTCTATGGCAACGCAGCTACGAGAAATTTGTATACAATAGTCATCTTGTCTATGAAAATCTGGAGAGTGATCAGGCATTCTTTGCGGATTCAGCCAAAAACTTGAACTATTAATAGTTCTGAGCACCAATTGGGGTAGGATGATCGCCATAAAGGGAAAGACATGATGCCATGGATCGAAGCTAATATAATATTATTGAAAATTGAATAGTTTTTCACCCTGTTAAAAATTTTTTTAACATTCATAGTGGGTGTCCTCTCTACGCGGTCTTGTGATCCCGTCCCTCCCTTAAAAACACTCATCTCACCAGCACTGATTTGTGGACACATTCCTCAAGCACTCTGATACCTCGCCCCTTTACGAGTACTGCTCTATATCACAGTGAGATTCGTTCTTCCTGATATGCTCTCTATCAGTCAGAGAATTACTTCTCTTTACTTTGTCATCTTTGCACTGACGGTGAGCGTACATGGATATGTGAACTATGCCAATGTCTTTGTCGATCCCGATTATATCGTCAATGGGGGATTTGGTCACAATACCCTAGGAGCTCAGGAGACCATAGTCGAGTGGGCGCAGCAGAGTTCGATCGGTAGCCCATGGTGTACCTCGTCATTTTACGGTGCTTTGTCTGAGACTGACATGCTCGAAACATGCTAGCGGTGGTGAATAAACCTTTTGCTCCCTCTTCAGGTGACAAACATGATTATTTGAGTTGGGCTCCTTAGTAAGTGTGTCTGTTGTGTGAAAAGAAAATCCGTGATTCTGATATGAACGTCATTATGACCAGCCTGTGGCCTAACTGTTCTGCTGTGGGTAACAAGACAGAGCTCACACCCGAAGAAAGTGCGTGCTTTGCCCTAATGAATTTCTAATGCATCAAATCATTGATTGGTAGTTTGGATGACATGTCCATATGAAAACCGTGATGGCCAGTTTAATCCTGATGCTCGTCTCGTTAATAATATCGGGGACTTTGAATCCCTTGCGAATGCGGTCTTGTATAACGCGATCGCATTTAGTATAACTAAAAATGCCACATTCGCTGAATCTGTGGGTGAGTCTTACTCAATTTAGTTCATTGTTTTCTCTTGTGCGGGAAAATTGCTGCCTTGTGCCTGAAACTTCATGTCATGTGCAGTGGGAACTAGGGGCCCGTGTTCCTGGAAACTTCTTCCATTCTTCAGCTATGTGATTGGTTGACTGAATGTCAACTTCGACAGCAAGCTGGATTCGAACATGGTTCCTCAACAATTCAACACTTATGAATCCCAACTTGAACTATGCTCAAGTCCACCGAGGTCCCAATAGTACAGATGGAACACACACTGGTATTCTGTGAGCATTATTTCCTCACTATCATACAGTAAGTTTTGATGATTGATAAATATCATCTAGCGACCTTAAATGCATGGTCAAAATTGTTTCCGGTGTCTTGATCTTGCGCAAGAGCAACAGCACCGCTTGGAGTGCAGAATCTGATAATGGCATGAAATCCTGGGTCAGTCAATATGTAAACTGGTTAGAAACCAAAGACATTGCTCTGATGGAAGCACACTCAGCTAAGTAAACCCAAATCGTGCGCGAGTCAGACGAAGCATTTATAAAGATATTTCTAGTAACCATGGCACGTTCTATTATAACCAGCTTTCAGCCCTCAAAATCCTCCTTGGTGACTTCGCAGGAGCGAGAAATGTGACGGACACCTATTTCCGAACTATTTATATGTCACAAATTGTTAAGGGAGGAGAACAGGTATATCATATCCAGGTCACAGTTGATGGCATATAGCTGATCGTGCTTGTTGAAATAGCCTCTGGAGGCCGCTCGTACTCGCCCATACCATTATCGATGTTATAACTTGGCAGCTATGATCGTAGGAGTCTTGACGTTACCTGGCAACGTGTCACTTATAACTCGTATAGACAAACGCGGATTTGGCTGAGTATGCGAATCGCAACGATCCTGTCTGGAATGACACAACAATCCAAGGCGCCACCATCAAGGACGCGCTCGGTTTCGCTATGACCATCTCAGCCGGGGCGAGCGGTGAAAATGAAGCTGCATCCGAACTATATCCCAATATTGCTGCTGTGGCTTCAGTGTACGGCGATGCAGATGGAAAATATACTGCTTTTTTAACTCAAGCTGAGCCAGAGTTTTCCCTGGAAGCGTATTACCTGTGGAACCAACCTTTTGCTGAGAAGGAAGGGCTGAATTCTGCAAAGTCCAAGGTTCCATCTGCGTCTTCATCCGCTAACGGCAGAAACCCTACATCAAATATAAGCGGAGCGAGCAAGGAGAGCAGTACAGCCTCGAGGATTGCTGCAGTAGGCTACTGGGGACTTATAACGAGTGTCTTTGTTTGTGGATTGATGTAAATTATTAGTTATGCAATATATCCAGAACCGTGACCAGTGACTGCTCATCCTCATGGACGACCTTGCATTGCCATCCACGGCGGACAAGGGAAAACGACGAGCGGATGCTTCAACAGAACGAACACCGCTACTGCAGAATGGGTCAACATCACAGGACACATCCCATGTCACTACCCCACCGTCGTCTACACGGTCTGTACGCTCAATCTTAACCACAGTGTTCCTTGTCTCGCTCTCCATTTGCAGCGTGTTTGCAGTAATTTCTGTGCTACTTGCGTGGTCATACGCATCAAGGATATCCACTCTGGTGCCAGAACAAGTGATCAATCAGGATGTTGTATTGAGCGGTCCCTTCCAGGTGGATGTGCTGAACACGACCGACTACGGTGGCCTATGGCTGAATGTTTCCGGAAGGATGGGATTTGATGCGGGAGATGCTATGGGTTTCAACCATCCATTACCGGGGGAGAGCGAAGGGCTATTCGGTCGAGTCTGGAAGGCCCTTGGGAGGTGGGGCATTCGGACGCTGGACACCGTTACGGTTGATCTGGCCACGGTCCATATCGCACCCGAGTACGACGAGTTTCTTACGCTTCTGGAAGTCAAGCTACCTCCCACTGAGCTTCCATTGACAGTTGATCCCTCCCCAAGGTCAGACGAGTGGTTGACCCCTTTGGTGTCGGAGGTGCTTGTCCAACCGAAGAATGTGACTGCAGTGGTGGACTTCCTGTCCCAGAGCTGGAAGGCAGGTTCCCTCAATGCCACTATACGCCTTGCGCAGTTAAGGATCATAGGTGGTGGGTCACAAAGCAGCTGGAAGACAAGCCTCCATGGGAAGATGACAAATGTCCAGACGTCTATCAGACTGAAGAGTAGGCCATTATCTCATTTAATTCAAAAGTTTTCCGCATTATTCAACACCTCCGTAGTTCCTTTACTTCCCGGCATACCACAACCAGGGGGAAGTGCACCACTTCCTAGTGTCTCCGATTTTCTTACATTCAAGACAATTCAAATCTCAAGCGAGCATAATCTCACCCTCTACTCCGAAGCTGATGTGATTAATCCATGCCCGGAAAGTTTCAACTTCTCAATCCCTTCCCTCCCTTTCACTATCTCTCTGCCAAACAGTTTCAACTCTCCTCTGCCCGTTGCCAGTGTCATTACCCACCCTTTCGTATCCACTCATCCAAATATTACCATTCAAGCTTCTGGAATAATTTCAACTCTACCTCAATCATCGTTTCGTCTCCTCTCAACATTCTTCAGTCGCTTCCTCAGCGGGAAACCAAACCAAATACTTATATCTACACCGCTTTTTTCTACAACTAATTCCTCGGGGATCCAGGTACCCGCGGAATTTCCTGCACCATCCCACCGCCCAAATATTCTACGAAACGTGACGATCAAGGACATGAGCGTCCGACCTTCTGGAACAACATTCGTCGCAAGTGGCATCGTGTTTGCAAAAGTTGTGCTTCCGAAAGGCATAAATGTCGGGCTCGAGGTCTTCAGAGTTTTTCCGGATGTATTAGTGTTTGATGGCGAGGCGCCCGAAGATGTGTCACCACTGAAGCTAGACATGTATGACACTATAAAGAAACGAACGCCTCCCCAGATGCCGAGCCTGCCGGATCCATTACCTCCACGTGCCTTCGGACATATCAGACCTGACGATTGGCTACAATCGACTAGTGTACGACTGGCGAGTGTTAGAGATGGTCTTGGTGATGATGATAACAGTGACAGCGAAGGTACAGAGGAGACCGGAGCTGTGTATGCTGTTTCTGCCAAAGTTGTTGACGTCCCTCTTCAGATGTTACCTGGAAGACAGAAGGAGTTTAGTGATTTTGTAGGAAAAGTCATTTTTGGCTCTGCGGGTGCTATTGCAGGTATCAAAGGTTACGCTGCTGTAGCAGTTGGAGTGGATGGTCTACCGCTCGATGCCGGTGATATGTATAAAGAGAGTAGTGAAAAGGGGGTAACGTTGGAGCTAACGGGTTTACCAATTCATGGTAATGTGCGAATCGGTAAGAAATGACTTCGAGGAGATTTCCATTGTTCTGCTACTTTGGCTACACTATCGTTATCGCATTTCACTTAGAATGTTTTGTGGAGTCTTCTTACTGTACTCTTATTGGTTCTGTCTTATATAGTGTCATCCTGAGAGTTCATAGCTATTCTAGTTTGTAGGGGTTCTATGGTTCTGTGGAATGACGTCGTCAGCCAGGTGTGTTACCAATGAAGTGGCCAACATGGGAAAGAAGGAGATGCAGGCTAGGGAATCGAGTGGCGCTCTTGATGTGAACTAAAAATACCATGACAGCAGAAAGGGTTCTAGTTCTGATATTTGATGCCGATTTGATTACCGACTCTGTCTCGCCACATTGTTCACGAATAGGCCATGGAAATACGAAAAACCCTGGTATATGATAGACACCTCTCAGAACAACCAAGGAGGGACTCCTCCGGCCTTCAAGGAGCTTGAGCTCGAAGATCTTTACCGTTATGTTACGTCGATATGTAAATTCGACACTAGTTTTATTTGGTTTCATATCGTGGTGTGAAACTCGATCACATATAGTTCCGTCATATTCGGACAGCCATTTCTGTGACATAATGTTATCTAGCCTCTATTCACCAGCCGAAGAACGAGGGCCACGTGTGCCATGTCATCAATCAAACCACTATAAACTTAAATCGGCGGCAGCGTGTTCCGATCATGAGTCACAACTTCTTCCTCTTCGAGTAGTCTTCTTCTGAACAGAGTAGCATCTCAGCAAGGACGGCATTGGTTCCTGGCGTCTGAGGCCTTGGTGTTCTGGGGAGAGTGGCGGATGGAAAAGACTGAGTATTGGTGACCAAATTTGATCAATGCTGTGACTGGTAGCTTTCGTTTACCTCCGTGGTGATATCTCTGCGGTAGAACTTGCCTTATGCACTTTCCGCCCCTCGTTTTTTGAAATCATAATCTGAGAGATCCTAAAGGTTCCCTATTGTCTGTAGTAAACTCATTCGGTAGACTAATGTAATACTGTATTTCACCAAGATGTAGTACAGTTGATATTTTTCCTAGGCACGTAGCATGTGTCAACAATCTCAGCAGACGGACGATAAAATCAGGAGTTCACTAAACAGGACAATTAGTAGTAGAGCTCGGCAGTTGCCAAGAGGTCATCTAGAAATGGCAACGCGCTTAATGCCTTATATATCTATAGAAAGTTAGGATGGACTTGAGCTGATCTGATCCACATCCACTGTAGTCCCTCCACCGGTGACCCAGGCGTCATGTCCAACTCCCTATTCCCCCCTGGTTTCTCACTACCGGCGAGGGATGCAATCTTCAACATGACTATGATGGAGACCTTCGGGGATGGTGAGCCACATATTATTATCTGATTGTTGTAGCATTTACTGAACGGTTACGCATGAATTCTAGGTATATACACTGCCATCTTCTGGCTCACGATATACAATATGTGTATGTCTTTGCCATCTAATCGAGATTTTTGTCTCAACTCAAACAGTGTTCGGGGAGAGGAAAGTCCGTTTTGGATGGTCGGTTTCAATGGTCATTGTTCCCCTGTATATGTTTGCGATAGTACATCTCGGCATACATTGGTGGTTGGCCTGGCGTACATTCGTAGTAAACGCCGACACTTCCGATGATGCCCTAATGACCTTCATAGACCAACCGCAGTGGCTTACCGGGGTTTCAGTCGTCACATTTTCATTGATGGCATTAATTGCAGATTTTGTTACTGTGAGTAACTCGACTACAATTTCCCGACCTTGTAATAGATGGCCGTTAAGATCTGGAGGTGCTGGACGGTTTGGAATCGTGACTGGAAAATAGTGCTTATTCCATTATTACTCGTCCTCACTGGTGTTGGTCCGTATCGCTATTCAAATTTTCAGTGTCATTGAAGACTTACTCGTTTCCAACAGCATTTTGTATCATGGGTGCCATCTTCCAGATTGATCAGTCCAGTAACCTTGCGTCATCAGCTCGCAACAAATTCGCGAAATTCACCGCGGTCTACTTCTCACTCTCTCTTGCAAGTACTGTCATCTCAACATCTCTCACCGTATATCGAATTATCACCGTTGCTCGGGAGACTGGCTTCCACTCTCAGAATTCCTATCGCAAAATTATTGAAATCGTCGTCGAGTCAGCTGCCCTGTATTCTTTAATCCTCATCATCTACGTTCCCTTCTTGGTTCGTCCCGACTTCAGTGATGCGTATCCACAAGCAATCCTCGTAAATGTTATGGTAAGTATTGATACTTGGTACAAAAATACAGTAGTACTGACTAAGTAGTCACCAAAATAATTGATAGGGCATTGCTCCTACACTCATTTTCACTCGTGTATCAGCTGGGGTCTCAAGAGACTATTCAACGGTACAGAGAACTACCAATGGACGATTAAGTATATTTGTTGCTGCTCCGAATATTACTGCAAACACAGGGACGTCAAGGACTGTTGATGATGATAGTATTTATGAGCTGGGTTCGAGAAGAAGGGGAGAGCGAATAAATTATGACAAGTATGAGGTCTAATGGATTTGTGCAAGTTGCATTGCTTGGTTATCAAGGGGCCCCACCTATTGATTCATCTGTCACCCATTCGAGTATTGCTATCACTTCAAGATGTCAATTGATATATGTATAAATGTATTACGACTCAAGATGTAACAAGTATAAAAAGTATCTACTCCTGTTGCACATGAATCTGGTCCATATTTAAGATGACATTGCACTAGGGCGTTTTTACCTACACTAGTAGAGACTGCTTGTAAGTCTACTAACCGAGTCTGAGCTGTCGGAACTGACTAGTTTCGGAATATAATAGGCTGAGTAATAAAGGCTAAGTAATAATCTAGACCGTACTCTACTTAAATATGATTGGCTGAAAATTACAGGGAAAAAGGCAAAGGGAAGTATTGAGGCTGGTCCGAGACCATGGACAAGGAAGCTTGCCAATATTTATTGCACGTTAATTTGTCACGTATGTGTCACGCATTACCACGCGGCTTTATTTATGAACCTACGGTCCGAGATGATCAAAGCCAATGAGGTGAGTACAAAGGAAATATTGCATTATGCAAGATTATACAGCTCAGCTTGTCACAGACTCCGTTATAGAGACAGGATTCCTCTCCTGCGAGCAATCTTCAGTCGAACCGAATTCCACATCAATGATGCTGCATTTCAACCTCGCCTCATTTTCGGAAGATGGAGCTGCCTGTGTCGCGCGGTTAAGATGATGATATCAGGATCTACCTTTGGAGGAAATCGTTGACGTTTTCGTTAAGATATTAGTGGAGCTTCTCATATAAGCGGCCACGATTGTCAGATTCATCATGGATTGTGATGTCCTCGGTCCTCAACAACAGTTAGAAAGCATCCTTGCACTTTATTATCTGATGATTATGGTGATAAAATCGGAGCGCAGGTGATGAATAAGATGTCCTAGCAACCTTAGGAATCACTCTGATAGCTCAGAAGTCACCCGGTTGAACTTTGGACAACTGTAAATGACTAGCAGTCAAAACGCATCCACAGGGAGCTATAGGTGATGTACTGACTAAGTAATACACAGTCCCGAAATTGAGTCTACACCAACTGAGAAGATCACTTCTAACATATGGGTCGTATTTGTTATGATTCCATTAGAGAGTGTACATCACGTCACGAGTCACGCGAGATAGCGATCGCGTGTACGACTCCTTAGTCTGGCTACTAATAAACCTTTTCCAACCACTGGTCCGCGGGAGCTTCGTAACAGCATTCCCCTAAACATCTCCCATTGTTCAGTTATACAGGATTTTGAAAACAGTTTGAACCTCCATTCAGGTCAGAGAAGCTTTTCCTGGCACTGCGACGCAATTAATAGGAGAGAGACTACGGAGGCTACTCCCTGTGTTCCCGTCTGCGCCGACTGCGTACTCGACTGGCTCTTCGAGACTGTCACCTGATGTTATCAGTGTACTCGTTTTGTTCATGCATATTTTCATTGCCTGACATCTTGTCGCATCCTCGGTTGCCTGATGAGACATACCGATTACTCAACTTGGGGAAAAGGCGGTGGGAACCTCATCGTCCATGCGAGCTGCCAGAAGGCATATATGGTTTCTGTGCGCGTCAAAAGATCTGGTCGCTTCTTACCTCGTTGATGTACTATCAGTGGCCCTTTGATATGGAACCTCAACGTGACGGCTTGGAAAAGATGCCCCGCCGTGGCCTGGTACAATAATTCATACATAATGTTGGTGAAAAACTGCAGGATATATCTGTTCACAAATAAGGCTATATTTCCCTTTTTTTTTCAAGTCAGAATGAGAAGCACTGGATGACATCGGACTGCTGGATTATTATTCCTATGAATGGCGACAATGTCAGGGGTTATCGTCTGGATGTGATTGGGAACTTTGAGATCTTTGACTTGCCAAACATCATTCCGGTGGGTCCCAAGTTTACAGCTTGATGGTGATTACTGGACTAGGAATCCGGACTTGCGAGTGAGGGCTGTTGTATCACTTTGGAGCAGTTTTCGTGCTTGTTGAAGGCAATGATCACAGGTTCACTCGAGCAGTTCCCCAATTTTATCTTCAGAGGCGGGATGGAGATATGATACAATCCAGACCCTCTAATTACTATCTGTTGGAAGCATTTACTTCAAGCTACAAGAACTTATTATGCGATTATACAGGGATCCGTCACCAGCGTTCATCCTGTTTGGTGTGATGCAATCAAAGACCTCCTAGTCCAACGAGAAGAGGAAGTACGAAAGTTTACACGGTAAACGTCTTATGCAGCAATCCAAGGCTACTATTAGTCAACAGGATCACGATGCACAAGGTGACACACCGGGTTCATTCTTCAATAGAGAGCTGAGAAAGAGAAAGGAACGAGTTGTATTGGTAGGAGTTCAACCTGTGCGAATTTTTACGTCGACTACCTAATTAGTGTGGGCCATATACTTACTAAGCGGAGTGCTTCGCAACAGTTCGCGCTCAGACGAACCTATCCCCATCAGCAACACTGAAGCCTCTCTGCAGCCTATGGACTGCCCAATGAGTCGCACTGGCCTTGTTCCGCTACCCCATGAATCTGCCCAATCTTTCGAGACGCTACAAGATCTAGGGGTCATTGGTGACACACAAACTATTGATCGAGATGCGGTCCGTCATATCAAACTTGAAAGCCAACTGCTGAGGTGATCACGCAGCTTGTTGAGGCCGAATACGCTGGTGAGAAGGCACCTGTCCCTCTTCCACAACATTTAATCACCTTCATGCAATGTATTGGTAGTTTAATCGGACTAGTGTAAGTCTGTCGCCCCTGGTTGAGATACCTACAGTTTCAGCCTAAAGCCTATCAGGACTTTGAGTTCGATCTTCATGAGTCAACTGCGCGCGGGGTTAGCTCTCTACGTCAGAGCTGCTATCAGCACCGTTCTTTCCAGTGCAGAGGGCATATTTTCCCTTCCTGCTGACCAGATAGTGACCAGATAGTTAGCCCAGCGAGGATATTTCGCCACAATCGACAAGATAATGATAGCTAGCGTACCAGTTACAGCGTTTGCGAATTCTGGCCCTGTTGACCTTGAAGAGAAGGTTTCTGTTGAAGTCCGTTCTGTAATCAAATAATCTTGGGCTTGGACTTCTACTCTACATTGTATTTTACATTGAATGCACTTTATCTCTTTGTTCTTCCCATGTTGTCACGAAGTTTGTTTCCGTTAAATCGGGTCACAGAGAATAATGACTATCTTGTACGAGGACGGTCATGGCGATGATTTTCCGGTGTTGTGTAGAGCCTAACTTGAAGATAAATAGGTTACTGGATCCTAGATTCACCCTGATTGAAAGATAGATGCAGCACATAGATCAATATACTATACCTTCTTGAAAAAAATTCTGGGCTTATAATACATCGGGCTCATCAAGAAATTCCTACTTCAAAATATTCTATCGATAGTCTGAAAAATTTGGAATCAAAGCTTGAAATACTGGCCCTTAAGCATTCGAGGAATTACATCTGGCATACATAATGATAGAATTTTCATTGGTTTGAAAAAGATAGCGGTAGCCAACACGTCAATCCTGCAGGAATTTCAGCCATCGCTCATATCAGCCGATATGTTTCGTCCTCCTGTGAACTCCAGTGCGCTCAACTGCATTGTCTCGTTCCATGTTGACTCCTGGCGTGTCTTTAGGGCTGCTTCCCGTAGGTTTATGATCAGACGAGTTGCCTATCATAGAGCATCAGTTATGCTCGAAACAGAACGCCGTGTCCGGGTAATCAAACGACATACTGAGTATGAGTATACTGCTGTCAACCACCTAGGGGGTGCTCAGTAATACAGATTCCTCATCATCATAAGATACAGGCCCAGACTTACACTAAAGATACATCCTCTAACGGTCCTTTCAAGACAATACTGAAAAGTGTTGATATGAGTAAAATGACTGAGGAATGTCAGCCTAAGGTGGATAGTCTTATTTTATGGAGCAATCGAACCTGCAATTCTTTGAAACGCTGAGCATTTAACATTGTTATAATGAATAAAGACATACAGGAGGAAAAACACGGTGCCATCTCGCACCAAGGCCATAAAGAGGGGTGAAAAACTTTTGTTAGGTTTGTATTGCGGGTTCAGTCTCCCTCTATTCTTTGCGGAGCTCACGAATTTCCCGATAGTCATCCCAAAGAAAACGACTGATTGTGCGGTAAGTACTACTATACCTGATATAGAAGCCTTTCATACCTGATATACACAACGTAGGGATCCTTCCCGGGAGAAATCAAAAAGCTTCATATATGCGGTGCATCCTTTAGTTAGGATATCCACTTACCACGCTACCAAGTTCGATGTATGGGGACTCGATTGAATTATGCAACCTGGATACGGGAACAATGGGTTTGATGGTACAACATGTTCACTGATGAGCGTCTCGACTGTTGTATAGAGTTCCAACTAGCAGCAAAAATGTTTGAACAGCTCGATGCGGCCGAAAAAAATAGGGCAATTCACCACAAACTCGACTGTATATTCATTAGTAACTTGGTAGATTGATGATTAACAGATGTCAAGCATACTGAAGACGACAGTAATCAGAAACCGTAACACTGTAAGAATTGAGTGTTCCAAGTTCGTAGTCTACCGGAACAAGACGCACCACGAACGCTGGATTCATACAAGGCATAAAGACGAAGCAACAGAATGACGTTAATGACTGTCGTGAAGATAATCAACCCGGCACTAGCACAAATTGACTCAGCACGATCAAATATAGCTGAAGAAAGATCTTACACGGTCGCTAAATACAGGTGGGCATGACATCTGGATGACCTTTTTAATTGACCTTCAAAATATGGACTGTGTCTTACGCCTGATCTCATTAATAATAGACGGGTACAGATCACTGGACTGTCAACTCACAATAACGGATAGGCCGACTTGCATTCCCACTGCAGTTTTCATACATTCCGAGTGAGATGCAGTTGCATTGAGGAATTTTGATAGCCGAAAAACGCACTTATAGCTCTCACACTGAAAAGGAGTAAGTAATGGTCGGTTCACGTGTCGGATCAGAGTAAACGCTACAAACCCGACGTGAATAAGACCATAATAGCGAGTGAATATGTATAGTGCTTTGGGCAATGACCATCCGGCGCTGGCCCGCACTGAGTATTGCACGACATGCTCAGAAGAGGGGTGTTACCTCCATATGTACTTGTACTGCCGAGAATCAATTAGATGGGCACCATAAACTAGTACATGCATTTTACCTACTTCACGGGACAAGTCCAAGAGTACATCGTATGCAAGGATTGTAAAGGCAGCGACTGTGGAAAACATTAGGACCTTCAGATCAACCAAAGGATGAGAATAACTCAATATTAGCGTAAGTCGCGCTACGCTGTGCAGATATGGCAGCACTCATTTCAGCGAGCTGGGCTTGCAGGGCAGAATCGGACATGACTGTCTTGAGATGAAGCTTGACCTACATGTTCCCGTCTATATAATAGGTCCTTGGGAAATGCATCACATATAAGGACCGGTGCTTATGAGCATGAATTCCATACCTCGGAAGCGTTGAATGAAATCGTGATGAACATATATAACTGATGAGAATATCACTCGATCACCAGTTTGCAACTCACTTTGCGCTTCTTAGTGCACAGATAGTGCGGTACAGTCGACTCTGAGATGATGTCAATCCATTGAAGGCTATTCACCCAGCAGACTTAAGATCACAGATCATCCGGCTATCATCAAATGACCCTCAAATTTGGAATGCCGTTCATGGAATCTCGTATGGGGTAGTTGTAGGAAATACAAGTGCGCACCGAGCCATTGTTCGAGTGTGTGCACTGATGCCACTGTGCCATGTGCTTGTTTCATATTGCCTTGTACTATTTTTTGGTTATAAGAGCATTGTTTCCTATTTCATATGTGTATTGTTCATCTCATAACATGAATACTGGACTCTTGTCGACATTCACCTCAGTTCTCATCTGTATTGTGAGTGACTGAGTCTTTCTAATTACTATAGTAGTAAGAATATACACTTCTGTTTTGCACATACTGTGTCATGTTCCTTCAGGGTTTAGTGATATGTCAATTTTTTTATTACAGGTTGATCATATACTATCATCTTATTCTCTATCATTGCTTGTGCTTCTTAGCTCTCCACTATAGAACTTACTATTAGTAAGTGGTTGTCAGTTGTTCACACTATACCATGCATTCTGTGTTACAATTCAAGACTTATAGAGTAAAGTCAAGAAAGGAATCTTGTATTAGAGTTAACACAAGAGAACTCAATAACACTTGGCTAATAGTCTATGCTATTACACAAAATGAACTACTCACTTGTTTGTGATATCTGAACCTTAGGTGCACTCTCAGAGATTATTTAGGAGTGATTCAGAAGTTCAATAATGGTAACAATGATGATTAAGATTAATACAGATGTCAATGATAATGAGGGATAATGATTGATGATAATTGATATTGTTAAGTCTGAGGACCAATCCTCAAATACAGAGGTATATATACAAAATAGTGATGGTCTATGTGTAAGCTATTTCTATCACATGATCAAAAATTGTATCTGATAGGGACTGTCATCTGTCATAGCAGATGTCAGGCTAATTTTAGAAGATAACCAACTATATCACTATATTAATATGCTTATATCTCTATAAATACTTATCATTATGAAATATACTATATATTATTAGAAATGGTTTGATGAGCACTTTCTAACACAAGTTCAATCATGGGAATCCATCCAGTTGTTCATGAGATAATAGCCAACAAAACTTTTATAGTTACTGATAGCCTGATATCTCAGTTGTTTGTTGTCACTTTTGTACATCCCATATATATGCAAATGGCCCTCATTTAGAACTTTCCAGCACAACTCAGCTTGTGAAAATCAGTCTACTGGTTGTGGAGATATAAGCTGAATGAATTTTGTGACAGCTATACTAAACCTAGCCTATTCTAAAGAACATATATACTACATGCTGTTGATATGTGATATAATATTATTATTCTAGAACTTTCTACATTCTTCTATATAATATATAATCATATAACTATGATATGTAACAGATATGTAATATAGTGTTTATGTCATGTGACAGTTTGTGACATCACACTAACCTTTAACCCTATGTTCAAAAATAATAAAAGAAAATAGAAAAGAAAATAGAAAAGAGAAAAGAAATAAAAATAAATAAAGTCCACCATCTTGAATATTCTGTTTCTTTCAACAGATTATAGGCTATAGTTGTCTTAATCTCTAGTTAGTATTTTTGAGGCTACTTTTTATTGATAAAAGAGAGCCTAACTGACTTTACTAATGAGCTAGTATGTTTCTAGGCCTGTTATAGATTGAGTTAATCTCAAATTACTCTATATCTATAGAACTTTATTATACTTTATATATACTAATAGCTTATCACTGATTGAATTGAAAATTTATGCTCTAGCTGGCTATATTTGCTCTCTAATTCATGCTAATTATCTATATTAAATCAATTCCCACTCTTATCACTTACTCTAGTGCTATCTTTACTACTAAG